>Ga0326763_1000014_pt1 | contig 72834 bp, 60 predicted proteins | sample NORPS_P_FD_207671 | JGI IMG/M metagenome (GOLD analysis project Ga0326763, IMG submission 207671) | Hot spring water microbial communities from Norris Geyser Basin, Yellowstone National Park, WY, United States - NOR.PS_P | ecosystem: Environmental > Aquatic > Thermal springs > Unclassified...
CCAACTCATGCCCTTGTTCGGCGACCTTTTTCCACGCTGCCCAGCGCTCCCGCCAATCGTCACTTTCGGGTGTCGTCCCTCGTGGGTTCAGGTAAAAAGTCGCCCGCAAACCTCGGTCGTTCAAAAGTGGGACAGCGACTTCCAATTGCGACCGCATCCCATCATCAAAGGTCAGCGACACCGCTGCCTGACAGCCCGACGGAAAAGGTGTCTTCACTTGCTCGCCCATCGCTTTCGCCCCCTCGCTCACAAGCGTTTGCGCAAGATGGCGAAACGGCGCGTCTCTTTGAAGCCGAAACGGCTGTAAACCTTCTGCGCCGTCTCTTCACTCGTCCAAAGCACCCACGCATTGTGCAATCCCTTTCGCCGCATCGTTTGCAGGCACTTGACCATCAGCACCGTCCCGATACCTTTGCCTTGCATGTCGCTGCGGACGCCGTAAGGACCGAAATGCTCGCCCTCAAACTGACAATAGCCGACAATTTCGCCCTCGTGCCAAGCGACGACGAATTGGTCGTAATCGCCCAAGCCTTTCGTGATGTCCGTCAGCAAGTCGCGGGCGTGGCGCACCCAATCGCCGGGCATGTGAGTTTTCAAAAACGCCATCAAGTCAACCACCTCGTTCGGGTGCAGGTTGCGGACTTCAATCCCTTGCTCCCGCAACCGTTGCTCCCGCTCGGTGTAGGGCGCATCGTCAAAGAGGACGATGTTGGCGTCCATGCTGATGGCGTGCCCAACGACTTCAAAGCCGTGTCGCTGCAAAAAAGCCAGCCCCTCAGCGTAATAGCGTTCATCCACGCCGGGCACGAAGTAGTGGGGCGTGTAAGGGGAGATGAGGATTTCCTTGCGGTCGGCATCGCAAAAAAGTTGCAAGGCGCGCTCCAACAGCGCCGTCCCGACGCCTTTGCGTCGCCATTCGGGATAGACGCCGAATGCCGTAATCCAACCCCGCTCAGGTTCCATGCCCACCTTCTCCATCGGCACCAGACGGATGAGGCAAAGGCAGAAACCGACGAGTTGCCCGTCCGCTTCAGCGACGACCAGCCAGTCGGGGTCAAAGTTTTGGTCTAAAAGCACCTTGCGATGGAAAGTGCGTCGGTCAATCGGGTCGTAGGGCAAAGCGGCGCCCCAAAGCGTCAAAAGTTGCGCCTCATCGTCGCTTTTGTAACCGCGCACCGTCACCATGTCCTTCGCCTCCGTGAAAAGGCAAAAACCTGCCGACAGGGATTTTAAACCTTGAGCCAATCGCTTTGACGGCGGGCAGTAAAGCAGGAAGAACGGCAGTGAGATGCTCATTGGGGAAGATGGCTGGGACGGGCGAACGCTTTTGCAAGTCATCCAGCCGATGTTGAGTGGTGGGGGCGAAAAAACTGGTCGTCGCCGAAATAGCCCGGTGTGACGGCGATGTGCAACTCGGCTTTGCGGGGTGGGGCATCGGCAAGGCGTCGGGCAAAGTCATCGTGATCACCGCTGCACTGATGACCGATGGGAAGACGAAACTTCACGCCCTCATAACCACAGCGTTCCCTTACTTCCACAACTGTTTGAAAGTTGCCGAAAGGGCTGTCAGCATCGCTTTTAATTGGTGCTCAAGGGGCGTCGGTTCGTCGGTTTTTGCATGTCGGTTGTTTCTGACCTCAACGGTAATCCAACCGCCTCTCTCCCAACGACCACGCCAAAACTCCCGAAAGAATTGCTGCCGTTGTTGACCGCGATAGGGAATGTAGGGTTGTTCGTGAACCTTAAAGCCTCGCTGGCGCCATTCCGACAAAATCGCCTTTGCCCACTCATCCAGTTTCGCCCGCTCGCTTTCCGGCAAGTCATCAAACCACGCAGGCAACAGGACGGCTTCGTCGGTTTCGTGTTGGTGCAATTCAAGGTAGTGGGTGTATTTGTCGCTCGCCAGCAAATCGTCAAGCACTTTGGAGTGAGTGCTTTTCCGACTCGTGTTCGGCTCAACCCATAAGTCGTCATCAACCTGCTCGTAAATGATGCCAACTTGTTTGGGTTTGTGCTCGGAGAACCGCCATTCTGGGTAGCGACCGAAGCGACTGCCATCAGTTGCGATGCCAAAGGCAATTTTCAGGAAAGTTTCGTTGTCGTATCGAATTCCGTCCCAAACCCGTTCCGGGCTTCGTGACCGACCTTGAGGGTTGCTGTCAGGGACGAAGGTTATGAAAAGACGCTGGTTAATTGTCTCCACAGGCAAATCCGCCTTCGTTCCGTCAAGGTGAGTGCCTGTGATGAGTTGGCAAAGGACATCAACGCAAGCAGCCGTCCCAGCAGGTTCATGAGCGTGGGGGACGGTAACGAGCAACCTCGTGTCAGCATCGGGATTGCCGACACTGATTGCCAAAACTTGATGCCCCGTCCATTGTCTCCACTCACTCAGTTTCACCCTCAAATCCTTTTGCGCCCACCGTCGCACCATTGGTTGCCACTCGTCAGGGTGGCTCACCCAACATCGGCTCGCATCCATCTTTGTTCCAACTCCTCTGAGTGCATCCTCACCGCTAAGCGGTTGACCGCAAAATTCTGCCTTTCAGACCATGATATCGCCAGAAAGTTTTGCCATCAAAGGGAGGGGATAGCCCGTGAACCCACTAAAGGGTGACAACCTTGATTACATCCCTCTTTTTCACCGCCGTCCGACGGGTTTTCGCTTGCACGCTGCCATTGTATTCCAAACGACGGTTGCGGTAACTGGAACAAAAAGTGTTTTTCGCTCAGCAATGGCTATTCGCTGCCTGCCCTTAATCTTTCGCTTCCAGACCATACCACAAAGTCCGCCATCGTGAACCGATAGCGACAAAGCAGCGTCCCAATGTTGTATCCTCAACGGGCAGTTCTGTTTGGGGTTGACCGCAAACTGCAAAGGTGAAAAGAACGCAGCCAAAAACGATGCCGAACAATTTCACCTTTGCCATCTGCCCTCATCCCCTCCGTTCATCGGGTCGCCAGTTAGCAGTGATGGGCGTTTTAGGGCGTGGTGGCAAGATGCCTGCCATCATCTCTTGTCGCCAAAGGTCTCTTTTCGCTTGCCAACGCCTATACTCTCGCAACGCCTCTTCGCTGCATTTTTCGTGCGCCCGAAAGATGTCGCTTCCCCGCCAACCTTGTCGCCGCTGCCACTCAGCGATTTGATGGGCTAAAACTTCATCGCCGATAGATGCCTCAATGGTTTCGGCATCACCCTCAATTAAAGGTCGCAATGTCCACCTTTCAACATCGGCTTCGTCAAAGGGCAAATCGTCGTGGCTTAATGCCCCTAATTCCCACATCGCCCACACCGCTTGGCAGGCGTTGATGACACCCAACTTTTGCCACCAATCCAAAGCGTCTAAGGGCGGCATTATGGCTTCATCGGTCGGTTCAGGGGCAACTTGGTTAAGGCTGGCGAAGTAGGCATCAAACACTTGCTTGCCCAACTCGTAAGCCCTCCTCACTGCCGTCGTGAATGTGGAAGCGAAATCTCCGCCGCTGTCGGGTGGCGGAACGGTCAGGGTTTGAAGCAATTGGGCTACACGATTTTCCACAGTGTCATGGAAGTGGCTAAAAGCGCCGCGAACGAAATCCACTTCGTCGCCGAAAAAGTCAAGCCAAGTGTGGCTGACAGCGATGATGTCGTGCCAGTAGTGGCTAAGCAACGCTAACTTCAACGCTGCCGCCCTCTTTTGCCCCGCTTCAAGGTCGCGCCTGATCCACTTCAACCCGTAAGCGATAACCGAAGGTGCGTAAGGGAACTTCTGCCAAAGCCAATCGTGAACCATGTCGGGTAGCAGGGTCAATCGGTTGAACACATCCTCTTTGCCTGCTTGCCATCCTTGATAGCCAAATCGGTCGTGGGGCAACCACGAACAATGGCGAATGGCGTAATCCAGCACGAACAAATGCTCTTGAGCACATGCCATCGGTTTTGTCACCTCGCTGGCGATGTTCTTTCCTTTCGCTGAGTTGCGCTGTCATTGCGCCTCCAACATTCCTGCCCACCAACCTACCCATTGACCAAGCCCTGGTGTCCTTTGGACATTGGCGACCAATTTGGCAAACTTTTTCTTGTCTTCGTCGTTGTTGCGGAAGGGAATGGGTTTGCCCTTCGGTCTAACGAATTCCAGCAACGCTTCGGGATTGAAGCGTTGTCGTTTCAGTTCCTCCATCAATTTCGCCCCAGCCCAAATTTGCTGCAGTGCGTTCAAGACAGCGCTTGGCGGGCTCACACTCCAAAGGGGCGCTTTCCCCTCGTCCAAAAGCAAGTCCACCATGTTGCCCATCGCCTCCAAATCGTTTTCAGGCACTTGCAACCTTACGATAAGCCTTTCGCCCTCTGGACGAATTTGCAGTCGGTAAGCGTCGCTTTTCTCCAACACGACCAGATGCCGATCTTGCCAGCGCTTTCCGTCTAACGCATCCCTCGCATCCTCAGGTTTCTCCGATAAAGTCACCTTTGCCTGCTTGATGCCTCGCCTTCGGGCGCCGAAGACGAACTCTTGTCGCAGAAACTCTGCAGCCCGTCGCCAATCGTTGCGTTTTTCCGTGACGATAATTGCCACGCCTTTTTCTGCCATCGCATCCAACTTGGCATCTTGCTCGCCCCACTGACCCCAATCGGCTTGGATTTGCGTTTGAGAAGCGACGGCGACATAGCGGTAAAGGGCAGCGGTCGTTTGGACGGCGATGCGGAACTCTTCAGCGAAAACGGCTTTCAGCCCTTCAACATCGCGGAACTTCGGTTTACCGTCCCAACCCTCAAAAAGTGCGAAGGGCAACAACCATTGACCCTGATAGTGAGCCGTCAGCCAACGGTGGTAGAAACTCCAACCCGCAAAACCGTCGCATTCTTTGTAGGCAGTTAAACCCTCCAGCGCTGTTCCCGCCAATGCCCTCAACTTGAGACCATCCACTTCCTCCCATGTCCATTCCCGATGCCCTTGTAAGGTCTCGGCGCCGACGATGTATCGTCGCTGGTCTTCGGGCAGCGACAAAGCCGCTGCGGTGTCTTCCAGCCAATCGTGGACATAACTTTGAACAGCCTCAAACAAAGGTCGCAGCAGACGGGGAGGTTCATCGGTGACAAAGAAACCTGCATTGCTGATGGTTTGCGAGTTGCTTCTGCCATATCTGCGCAGGGTGACGGTTTTGCGTTCAACGGGCAATTTAGCCAACAAGGGGCGTAACGGCGATGGCAGCAAATCGGGGTTGGCGTCGGAGCGACCCATCTTGAGAACTTGGCTGTGGCTCATGCAAAGGGCATCTTGCGGGTAATGGCTGGCGACAGAAGCGAGGAAACAAGCCTGAGTAGCGTCACCGCTTTTCAACGCCTCAACCGCACCTTTGACCAAGAGCCAAACCGCCCATCGCCCATTCTCACCTTGCGCGATGTCCCAATCGTTCATGCTATCTGGGTAAACGCCGAAAGCGCAATGGTCGGGGTAGTCGCTGAAAGGTTTAGGGGCAATGGTCGCCGCCATGCGGGATGCTTGGTCGTGAGCCCTCGTCCATGCCCAACACCATCGCCCCAAAATCACCACCGTTGTGACGGCGGAGAGAAAGACGGTGAAGGGGCGTTTCATCTCAGCCGACCTCCTTTCAAATCAGACAAACGGAACGGGGGCGATAACCTGCATCGCCCCCGTTTTCGTTTCAACCCTTAGGGCTTACCAGTTTTCGTCGTCCTCAAGGGTGAAAATGAACAAGATGCCGTTCCTGTTGGTCTTCGCCGTCTCGCGGATCAGGAGCCACTTGGCGTGCCCATCGCAAAAAATCCAGTTCGCCCCCTCAAAGTGGCGCCCGACGAAGCGGGAGTTGGGGGCTGTTAACCGACCGATGTTCGGACCTGGCAATGCGCCGAGGTTAGGGATGCTGTCGTAAGGCGGCTCCAATTGCACCTTCGTTTCAAGTTTATTGCTGCTGTAGGCGTTATACCAACTGGCGCTGTCGCCGAAGATGATGGTGTTGGCGGGTAAGGCAATTTGGGCTAAGGGTTGTCCTTGTGGCGGTGTCGTCACTTGACCGTCAATAGTGTTGTGGGTCGTCCCACTGCTTGAGTAAAGGGCGTTGATGGCGAAAGCGACATACCAACCGTTGCCACCCCATTGGGGCGGGCGTTGAGGCGGCGTCCAATCGGGGAAGTTTTTGGACGGACAAGCCGAAAAGAACTGAGGGCTTTTCACATAAGGCAACACCATCTCCATCCAGTGAATGGTGGGGCAAACATTGGGAACGGCAGGAAGGCAACCCGTCCAAATGCGCGGCAAGATTTCGTCGTGGTCTTGGGCATACATCTGCACCGCCATCCCCACTTGCCTTGCCCCTGAAAGGCAAGACGACTGGCGAGCCTTTTCCCGTGCCCTGCTGAACACAGGGAACAGAATTGCTGCCAGGATCGCGATAATCGCGATCACCACCAGCAACTCAATGAGGGTGAAGCCTCGTCGCAAGCGATCAGCCTTCTTTTGCATCGTCCATCCCTCCTTACTGGCTTGAACTTTCGGCGACACAATGTATGTTGTTGGGTGGGTTTGAAGCGTCAATAGCGGCGGCGACGAAAAGTGACAAATTCCCAACCGTTCGGGAAAATGCTCGCTTGCCCAATATCCTGTCTTCAGCGTAGGCGAGTATCCGCCAGTTAGGTTGGAAGGCACGGGAGTGCGCCTAAATCAAGGAAGGCTTGGTGGTGACCTTTGATGGAAGGGCGCAGAAAATCCACCGCTTCGTCGCTAAAGGTGAAGTCAGCGCCGATAACGATGCGGGAACTTTATCGGGTCTTGCATTTCAGGTTCACGCCTCATCCGTTGCGCCCCAAAGCGTTGTTGCGAGCGTTGAAAAGTTTGCTGCCTTACGCTCACTGGTCTGAAAAGCGAATTCGCCGATTGTTGGAACGAACCCTCACTGACCCTCGTGCTCCGACCTTAATTGCTGTGACCATCAATCCTCCTATCAATGAAGCCTTGAGCCGACAAATTTGCCGAGAACTGAAAGGCATAAGGGAAGCCATTGTCGTCCCACCAGTGCCCGACCGCAAGGCGCAATCGCGCTACTTGGGCATTGCCGCTGCCAACGCTTTCACCCCTCGTTTCCGAAGTGGGCAAGGGTTAGGCTTTTCGGCAGGTCAAACTGTCTATGCTTTTGCTTCCTCCCTTTGGCTTTCACCTGAGCAAATAAGCGACTTGCGCCTTTACGCTTTGACCCGTTGCCCTCCGTCAGTTTTTGGGTGGACGGCAGAGGGCACCATCACCGACCTGATTGCCCGACACCTTTGGCACCCTTTGACCAAAGAGCGATTCCCACAAACACCTTTCAAGGAGGGCATCCTTGACCCTGACCTCGCTGATGCCGATGCCCTTGACTTCGCTTTCGTTGAAGTCGGAACGCTGAAGGCAGGGGAGTTGCTTTTTGACCATGCGGAGACATTGGAGTTTGATGTCGCACGGGCGAAAAGGATGGGAGTTATCGCAGAACTCTTGGGCTACCTTTCTTGCGCTGACGGTTTACCTCCGTCTCTTTTTGTGCGACCCAAAAGATGGCAAGCCGTTTCGCCCAGCCTCTTGCGGACAATGGTGCGGGTGGAAAAGCCTGTTGTCCTATTCGCTTCTGGCGAAGACGAAGCCAGAGCCGTTTTGGCGATTTACCACTCTCAACGAGTAGGCGGTCCTCTGTTCAACACCGTTGTCACTGACGAATTGTGCGCCAAAGCCCTGTTGAGGTTGTTGGGGCGCAGAGAAGTGGGTGGTGAAGAAGACCATCGGTGGCAAAGGGAGCGGTTGAAATTTTGGGTGTGCCATTGGCATTTCGCTAACACTCCCTTCACACCCCGCAAAGAAGTCGCCAAGCGATTGGGCATTAGGAGGTCGTTAGCCAGCACCCTGTTGGAGGAAGCCCTTAACAAAGGTGACGCTCAGGTGAAAGTTTTTCCGCCGCTGCCCGACCCGACTTGCGCTTTGGACGCGGAAATGATGCTCCTGAAAAACTTGGGTTTGCGGGAAGTCAGGGTCGTGGAGGTTGGGCAAAGCAAGTGGGCATATCTCGCCGTCGGACAGGCTGCTGCGCAACTTTTGTTGGAATGGTTGAAGGTGGCAGAAGAATTTGCCATCGGGTTGGATGGTGGGCGTGCCATTCGAGCGTTCGTTGAAGCCCTCAATTTGCCTCATTCCCTCTCCCAGATGCATCATCTCAAACGGTTGGAACTTTGGGCACTGCATCATCGTCCCCGCCGAAAATCGCTGTGGGGTGCGGGCGTGAATGACATTTTGGATGCCGTCGCTATCCGCTGTCATGGAAGCGAATGGAGCGAAAAAGTTCTTTGCCGTCCTTTTGAAGGCGATGCCGTCGTTGAGCGATTGAACGCCATCTTTGTCAGCATCGGCGCTGTGGACGAACCGAACCGACAACTTTTGCGAGCCCACAACATTTTTATCCCCGACCTTGAAAGGGCAGTCGGGACACTGTTTTCGCAACCTTTTGACGCCACTGGGAAGCCACTGGGCGAAAACATCAGCCAAGCGTTGGGTTCGGTGTCGTTAGGTTCTATCCGACACGCCGTTAGTCAAGGCATTCCCGTCGTCGGGTTGGTTGCGAACCCACAGCGGGCATTATCAGCCCTTGTCGCTTGCCGCAGCGGTTTGGTCAATTGCCTCATCGCCGACCGCCAGACCGCCGAAGAACTAATTCGCCTCACCTCTTCGGGCTAATCGGGAACGCCGTGACGATTTCCCCAAAGTCAAGGTGGGGCGTAAATTCGTGGTGCTTGTCGTCGCTTTTGTCCTGCGTCCATCCGTTGAGGGCGACACCGCCCGTCACAGGATGTATCGGCTCAAGTCGCGGTCTTTGATGACGCCCTCCAATTGCTTGCGCACATACTCGGCGTCAATGACGATGGTTTCACCCGCAAGTTCAGGGGCACGGAAACTGATGTCTTCCAACACCTTCTCCATGATGGTGTGCAGCCGTCGGGCGCCGATGTTTTCCGTCTCCTCGTTGACTTTCTGGGCGTAAAAGGCGATGGCGTCAATGGCGTCCTCGGTGAAGTGCAAGGTGACGCCTTCCGTCGCCAGCAACGCCGTGTATTGCTTGACTAAGGCGTTTTCGGGTTCGGTCAAGATGCGCTTGAAGTCCTCTTTCGTCAGCGGGTCCAACTCCACTCGCAACGGGAAACGCCCTTGCAATTCGGGAATAAGGTCGGAGGGCTTGGTGACATGGAAGGCGCCTGCCCCGATGAACAGGATGTGGTCGGTTCGGACAGGACCGTGACGGGTTAGAACTGTCGTCCCTTCCACGATGGGCAGCAAATCCCGTTGGACGCCCTCGCGGGAGACATCGGGACCGAAGCCCCTTTCTCGCCCTGCGATTTTGTCCATCTCGTCAATGAAGATGATGCCGTCCTCTTCGGCGCGTCGGATGGCTTCCCGCACCACTTCATCGCGGTCAATCAACTTTTGTGCCTCTTCCTGCATCAACACCCGTCGGGCATCTTTGACCTTCATCCGCCGTTTGCGTTTGCGTTTGGGAAGGAGTGAGCCAAGCAAATCGGCGGGGTCAAACCCGACTTGTTCCATCCCTTGCGGTCCGAGGACATTGATGAAGAAGGGCGGTTGCTGGTCTTCCACTTCAATTTCCACTTCCTCGTCGTCAAACTCGCCCGCTTTCAGGCGAAACAAGTAGTGGCGGCGGAGGCGCTCTATGCGCTCTCGGTCTTCGTTCGCTTCCTCAGGCTCGCTGGGTTCATCCGCCTCGCGCAGGGCAAAGGGGAAGGGAATAGAAGTTCGGCGGCGACGGCGGGTCGGCGGCACCAAGCCCAACGCTTCTATGAGCCGCAAATTCGCCAACTCTTCCGCTTGCGCTTCCACTTCCGCCATCTTCTCTTGCTCCACCATCCGCACCGCTGCGTCCACCAAGTCGCGCACCATCCCGTCCACATCGCGCCCGACATAGCCGACTTCGGTGAACTTGGTCGCTTCCACCTTGACGAAGGGGGCTTTGACGAGTTTCGCCAGTCGGCGGGCGATTTCCGTCTTGCCGACGCCCGTCGGTCCGATCATCAGGATGTTTTTGGGCGCCACTTCGTCCCGCAAATTGTCGGGGAGTTGTTTGCGCCGATAGCGGTTGCGCAAGGCGATGGCGACGATGCGTTTCGCCCGCTCCTGACCGACGATGTATTTGTCCAGTTCGGCGACAATCTGGCGGGGCGTCAGTTCCTGCCAGTCCATGAAAGATCACCGCCGACAATTGTAAGGCGCTTCGCCGTCGCTCGCCTCAAAACACCAGTTCGTCTTTCAAGTCGGCGCTGAAGCGGAAGGTGAAGGCGTTGGGGCTGCCATCGGGCATCTTGTATTGCCCCGCCATTTCCCCACTCAGTTGCCACTGCGCCCGCTGTGGCACGCTCAAACTCAGCAAAAACACGACTTTGCCGTTGATTTGCAATTGTCCCCGTTCCACTGTCACTTGCGGGTCGCGTTCCGAAAGGCGCTTCAAAGTCAGCGTCGCCCCTTCACCCTTCAATTCGCCCTGCACGGCGATGTGGGCTTCGTCGCCTTCCGTTTTGTCCAGCGTGCAAGTCAATGGCAGCGGGAAAGTTTCGGCGCCTTCAAAGACGGCAAGGGGCACTTGCGCCGCCCAACGGTCGCCCACCTTGACAGGTTTGTCGGGCAACAACGGTGTCCAAAGGGCTTGCAGCAACGCCGCCACGATTTGCTGGGCGATTTTCGGCTCCGACGGGACATCCCGCCAAACTTCCGCCCTCACGCTTGCGGGCGCTTTCACGCCTTTGATGGCGCCTTGCGGCGAGAGGGTGACTTCGTAAGATGCTGTCAGGGCTTGACGGAGTTGCTTTTGTTGCTCTTCGGGCAACTTGCGGCTGTCAAAAGTTTGGTCGCCCCATTGCGCTTGCAAGTGCCCGTCGGCGCTGACCATCCACTCCAACGGGATATCGCCGACTTTGCCCTTCAGTTGAAATCCCTGCGGTTGCACCGTGATGACGGCATCGCCGTTAGGCAACGATTGCGAGACGACGATGTAGTGGCTGACCCGCACCTCCAAGTTGACGGGAATTGGCTTAGGCGCTTGCCATTCGCCTTTGACCGTCCCCGTGATGACCCGCGAAGCCGCCCCGCCCGGCATCAGGTTCAGCGTCAACTTAATGCCCTCTTGTCCCATCCCTTGCGAAGCGGCAAGCACGAACACCGCCAAGGGCATTGCCCAACGCCAACGCATCGTCGCTCACCTCCGTCACAAAATTTTGCCCTTCAATCTTGCCACCAAAGCCGATAAAGCCACACGCATAGTTGCCCACGCGTGACGGGCTCATCGGGGTGAAACGCCGAAATGCCGCAGCGCTGCCGAACGGCTTCGGGTGACAAGTTGAGTAACGCCGAAAGCCAACGCACGATGTCGCCTTGCGTCGGCGTTTCGTTCGCCGTCCCGAAAGCGTGGGGCAAGGGCAATCGTTTCAGTTCGGCGAAGCGATGGAACATCTTGCGGGCAGCGCCTTCGTCCATCCGCTCGTTCGCTCGCACTTCGTAGGTGTCAAAGAAGCCCCGTGCGGCGAAAAACTGCACCGCCGCAAATTCCTCGCTTTCAGGCGGCGGCAAGTCGGTGAAGAAAGCGATAACTTGCCCTTGTTGTAAAAGCAACCGTTGCAATCGGTCAATGGGCACGGAACGAACGGAAATGGGACGAGGCGAGGAGACAAGTGCCAAGTGAGCAGCCACGCCAGCGGCTTGCCCCAATGCCATCCAGACAGGTTCTAATCGGAGCGTCCCAAAGCCGATGTGCGTCGCCGACACCGCCCCGCAAACGAGCAAATTGTCAACCCCTGCCTCTCGTCCCTCGCCCCTCGTCCCTCGTCCCGTCGTTAGCATGATGCGGTAAGGCACGCAAGATGGGACGGTGATTTGGGGCAAGTAGAAGAAGCCTTCGTGCAGGTAAGGCTCTTTCGGGTTGCGAGGCGTTGTGGCGTGGCTGTCAATGGGATACTCGGCGACGGCGATGCTATCTTCGTGGACGGGCGCTCTTTTTCCTTCCGCCACAGGGCGGGCATCGTGCTCCGTGAAAACATATGCTCCGACGATGCGGCGCGCCTCGCGGACATAAAGTTGGGGCGGGAAGTTGTCGGTGTCAGTGAACTCATCCGCTGCCAAGCCCCAATGCTGCGCCGCCACCCGAAATTCGTCGGGCAAGCGCGGGTCGGTCTGAAGAAAGTAAAGCAAGCCCAAGATGTAACGGCGATGCGCTTCGGCGATAACTTCCCGCCGATGCCAATCGGCGTCGGGATAGTCGTAGTTGGCGCCGAGGAAGTCGGTGGACGGGAACGGTCCCGGCGTGTTGTTGGCGTCAAACTTGCGCTGCGGCAGCGCCCGCAAACTGACGACTTCCATCGGATGCCACAAAATGCCTTCCTTCACTCGCTCTGCGATTTCGGCGTAACGGTTCGGGTCGTAATCGGGTGGGGCGGCAATCAAGCGTCGGTTGTCGGCGCGCCTCGTCAGCGTCAGGCGGTAGTTGTAAGCCTGCACCTTTTTGTCGCCGTCGGGTTTGCCGAAAGTGATTTGACGGGTTCGGCTGTCCCAAAACACTTCGCCCGCAAACTCCTCGCCGAACTCGTGGCGTCCTTCTCGCCCGATGCGGTAAGGCACACCTGCCAACGCCGCCAAGTCGCCCTCGTAAGTGGCGTCAATGAAAACGCTGCCGTCCATGCGCCATCGGAGACCTCGGCTTCGGTCATGGAGCAAGATGGCAGCGACGGAGGCATTGCCCTTGATGACGCCGACGAGTTCGTGGCGAAGGTAAAGGTGCAAGTTGGGCGTTTCGGCAAGCATCTGGTGAAAGACCAGCGATGCCACCTTCGGCTCAAAAAGGTCGCCACCCCGACAAGAGCGATGTTGCGGTGAATTTTCGCCGTAAGCGTCGGTGTAGAAGCGCTCTACGCGCCGCAAAAACTCGGCGAACAAGCCACCCGACGCTTGCCGATAGCGTCGGTCGGTCGCCGACAAGCCACCCGTCATCATCCCGCCGATGTGCGTCGTCCGTTCCACCAAAGCGATACGGTGACCGAGGCGGGCGGCGGCGATGGCGGCGGCAATGCCCGCAGGTGTCGCTCCGATGACGACGACTTCATAACGGGCATGAAGCGATTGACGCTTGGCAATCGGCAAGGGGCGGACGGGCATCGCCGCATCGGACCACGACGGCAATGACTCTTCGCCTTCGGTCAAGGCAGTCACATGGTAGCCGTAGGCTTCCCCCGTCTTGACCGACGCATCCGTCCACTCCGTCACATTGGCGAGAACTTCGGCAACCTTTTGCCCCCGCCGATAGATGCGGTAAGCGCGAACGCTCGGTGTCTCCGACGGTTGCCAGCGCAGTTGCAATCGGTCGTGACCGACGGGCGTCACCCGCAAACTTTTGGGCGCATTGGGCAATGAGCCGATGCGGATTTGCGGTTCGCTGACTTCCACGATGGCGCCATCCCCTTCGCCGTTGAACAGGAAGAGGCAACTTACCTGCGGGACGGGGGAAAGGAAAGGCAGCAACTCCGTCGGTCGCCCATTAAGCCAAAGGCGAAAGGCGCCGATGGTCGGGTCGGCAACTAACCGAACCGTCAGCCATTCATCAAAGCGGAACGGCGCAACGCCGAACCAACCGAAACGGCTGCGCCAAGTGAAGCCATCAGGGACATCGCGGTGGAGCACGAACCCGTTGCCGCCCAACGCCAACCGAAGGGCTTCGTTCGCCCAATGCGTCGGGGCGCCGAAACTGAGCCCGAAACTTAGCCCCCGTCGCCCTTGCGGAGGCGCCTTGACAAGGAAGGTGACTTCCACGACTTGGCGGGTCGGCTCAAACCAGCGGACGAGAAAGTGCGGGTTGTCAGAACGCGTTTGCGTCCGCCAACCTGCAAGCGTCCCGTTGGGTGTTGAAAGGGTGACCGCTTGCCATTGCCCTTCGGCAAGTTTCCCCTTCTCGTCCACTTCCGTCCACTGCGCCGCTGCCACTGACATCAACATCAGCGATGCCACAATCACCGACCGCATTGCCCAACCCTCCGTCACTTCCGTTTGGCGTCGCAAAAAGTTTTTGGCTGCTTCGTCATGGCTGATAGCCACTCCGACAAGGTTATCGCTGATCACCCTTCGCTGTCGTTTTGCTGGTCGCCACTCGCCGTCGTTTGCGATAGAGTTGCTATCGGCGAAAGGAGGGTTTTGAAAGCGATGCGATGGCGACGATGGACGGTCACGGTGGTCGTGACTTTGTTGGCGTTGGCGGTTGTCGGGTTGGTCACGAGCGTCGCTGCTTGGCAGGCGGCACAGCAATTGCCCTTTGAAGTCCGTGAGGACATCGCTTACGGCTCTTTGGAGCGGCAAACGCTTGACCTTTACTTGCCCAAAGACGATGGAAGCAAACGGCGCCCTGCGGTCATCGTCATTCACGGCGGGGCGTGGCGGAGTGGCGACAAAAAGCAGTTGCGCTTTTTGGCGGAGCGGTTTGCCGAACGGGGCTATGTCGCCGCCGCCATCAACTACCGCCTCGCGCCCAAGTGGCAATATCCTGCCCAACTGGACGATTGCCAGCGCGCCGTCCGATGGCTGCGCAAACATGCCGACGAATTTGGGGTTGACCCCAAACGCTTTGGAGCGGCAGGCGCATCAGCGGGCGGTCATTTGTCGTTGCTTTTGGGCACTCGCGAAACCCGCGACGACAGCGACCCCGAACTGAAGGGCATCAGCAGCAAAGTCCAATGCGTGCTGGACATCTTTGGTCCGAGCGATTTCACCGACGAGCGTTATGTGCAAGCCAGTCGTTTGCCTCTCGTCGGCAAAGCCCTCGTGGAGTTTTTGGGCAAACCTTACGACGAAGCGCCCGAAGTTTGGAAGGAAGCGTCGCCCATCACCCATGTCTCGTCGGACGATGCGCCGACTTTCATCCTTCACGGCGATAAAGACCCGCTGGTGCCGATAGAGCAATCGCAACGGATTGCCGAAGCGTTGCGGAAGGCAGGCGTGGAGGTGCGCCTCGTCGTCATTGAGGGCATGGGGCACGGATTTAACGGCAACCCGACCGTCCGACAAAAAGCGATGGACGCCCTCAACGAAGCCCTCGCCTTCTTTGACCGCCACTTGAAGGGGCAACCTTGAAAGGAAAGGAGCGTGGTCGGGATGGTTGTGTCCATTCGCGATGCCATCGCCCAGCACGCCTTCGGGAGCGTCGCGGAAGGGTTGAAAGCGTTGGAGTTGGACGCTGTGGAACTCCATGTCCAACGCGACCTGACGGTGACGGCGTTGGGTGACGCACGACAGCGCCACGATTTGCGCACCCTTGACGGCGTGCGGGCGTTGGAGCGGGAAGCGGCGCAACTGAGCGTCCGCATCACGGCGTTCCTTTTGGCGAACGATTTCGGCAAGCCCGACGCCAACGAGCAAGTGGCGTGGATGGCGCAAACGGTTCGCGTCGCCCAACAACTTGGCGTGCCTGCCGTCCGCGTGGACGCCATCGTCAGCGGTTGGGAAAACTTGGGCGTGGAAGGTGCCGTGCGGTTGTTCGCCGAGCACATCCGACGCGTGCTGGACGAAACGGACGACACGGCGGTGCAACTGGGCATTGAAAATCACGGCAACCTCGGTAACCGACCCGAATTTTTGCGGGCGGTGTTGGAGGTTGTCGGTTCGCCCCGCTTGGGCTTGACATTGGACACGGGCAACTTTTACTGGTTCGGTCACCCCCTCTCAACGGTCTACGCCATCATGGGCGAGTTGGCGGGTTCGGTCAAGCACACCCACATCAAAAACATCGCCTATCCGCCTGAGTTGCGGGAACAACAACGCCCTATCGGCTACGAGTATGGGCGCTATGTTTGCCCCATCCCCGACGGCGATATTGACCATCGGGTTGTCGTCGGCATTTTGCGGGACGCTGGTTACGACGGCGATTTGTGCATAGAAGACGAAAGCCTCGGCAAGTTCTCGCCCGACGAACGACGGAAGGTTCTGCAACGCGATGCCGAGCATTTGAAGGCGCTGACTGCCTCGCCTTGATGGCGGTGATGGCGATGGGATGGCGATGTTGCGGGCGACACGAGTTGCCCCTCAGTGAGCGGACTTTGGTGATGGGCATCGTGAATGTGACGCCCGATTCTTTTTCGGGTGATGGCGTGCCTGACGCCGACGCAGCGGTGCGGCGGGCGTGGCGGTTGGTGGAAGACGGTGCGGACATTGTGGACATCGGCGGCGAATCCACGCGCCCCGGTTCGCAACCCGTTCCCGTTGACGAAGAGATGCGACGGGTGTTGCCCGTGATAGAGCGCTTGATGGCGCAAAACTTTCCCGCCCCCATCTCGGTGGACACTTACAAGCCCGAAGTGGCGAAGCGAGCGTTGGAAGCGGGGGCGTGCATCGTCAACGACATCTTCGGCTTGCGCCAACTGGGGATGTTGGAGTTAGTCGCCGAGCGACGCTGTGCCGTCGTCATCATGCACATGCAAGGGACGCCCCAAACGATGCAACTCAACCCGACTTACACCGATTGCGTCGGCGAAATCGCCGAGTTTTTGCGCCAGCAAGCGGAAGCGGCGCAACGAATGGGTTTGCCTAAAGACCGCATCATCGTTGACCCCGGCATCGGGTTCGGCAAAACCGTTGAGCACAACTTGGAAATCCTGCGACGGTTGCGGGAACTGAAGGCGTTGGGTTATCCCGTGCTTGTCGGCACTTCGCGCAAAAGTTTTATCGGCAAGGTGCTGGGCATTGAAGTGCCTGCCGAGCGAATTTGGGGGACGGCAGCGACTGTCGCTATCGCCATCGCCAACGGTGCCGACATCGTGCGCGTCCACGATGTCCGAGAGATGGCGCAAGTGGTGCGGATGACTGACGCCATCGTGCGGGGTTGGACGCCGAGTTGAAAGCGCAATGCGCTTCAAAACAATGCGCCTTGCGTTTTTGGTCGGGGCGGTTCGGGCGGGCGTTGGCGGGCGTGAAGGTGGGCTAACCGCAACGGTTCAGGCAACCGCTGCCCTTCCTTCGTGCATTCCAAGACAAATCGCACTGCCGTCTCCAGCGAAACTTTGTGCCCGACGGAAACATAAACGGGCGGTGCGCCTTTTTTGGTTCGGACGACCATGCCCAAAACCCGCCCGTCAACGGGATCGTGCAAAGGCGTCATCGCTTTTGGTTCGTCGGGCAACTCATCGGCACGACCGTAAAGGCGACTTTTGGCGCAACCGATGGACGGCAAATCCAACAGGATGCCCATGTGGCATGCCAGACCGAAATGGCGCGGGTGTGCCCGCCCTTGCGCGTCAAACAAAGCGACATCAGGGTCGTGCCGCAATTTTTCAAACGCCGCCAGCACCGCCGGGCTCTCCCGAAACGCCAACAAGCCCGGAACATACGGAAAAGTCACAGGCACGATGGCATGGGCGACCTCCAAAAGTTGCAAATCGGGGAAAGTCAGGACGCAAACGACGGCGTGCATTTGGTCGTTGCCTGCGGGATGGACATCGGCGCCCGCCACATAGCGGACGACTTCAGGCAACGCATCCGTTTCCACGACCCGCGCCGACAATTCCCATTGCAACCGCTTCGCTTCGTCCACGCTCAAATCCCATCGGTGGGTGAATTTCGCCCGCATCGGCAAGCGCCCCCAAAGGTCAGGGTGGCGGCAGTTGACGCACGAAGTTGACCAACTTGCCCAACTGAGGGCTTTCCATTTCCACGATGTCGCCCTCTCGCAGCGCCGCTTCGGGAGGGGGCATGATGCCCGTGCCCGTCGTCAACAGCGTCCCGACAGGGATGGGGTTGTTGCGGCGCAGGAAAGCAATCAGGTCATCAAAGCGACGGTTCATCTGCGCCGTTGAGGCGCTGCCTTCAAAAATCACGGTGCCGTTGCGGATGATGCGGCAGGTCACTTCAATGGCGTAAGGGTCGCCGATTTGCTCGCGGGTGACAAGCATCGGACCGAAGGCGCAGCAACCGAGGAAGATTTTGGACTGGGGCAAGTAAAGCGGGTTCTCCCGCTCAATGTCCCACGCACTCACATCGTTGCAAAGGGTGAAGGCGATGGGTTCGTTGCCGTCACCGATAACGACGGCGACTTCGGGCTCGGTCGCTGTGAAGGTGGAATCGCTGCGGATACCGATTTCGCCGAAAGGGGGCGAGCAGCGGGGAAGGGTCGCTTTGAAAAACAGTTCAGGTCGGTCGCTGAAGTAAACGCGGGTGTAGATGTCCGTTTGGCTGTCTTCGTCGCGCTCTACGGCGCTGCGTTTGTAGGTGACGCCCGCGCCCCAAACTTCGGGCGCATCCAGCGGCAGCAAAAGATGGGGCTTTTCGGGCGCAGGTGGGTTTTGCAACTCCGACCACGCCACCGTTTCGGTGCCACGCTGTCGGGCACGCTCCAACGCATTGTGGGCGACGGCATCCAACGATTGTTTTTGCGCTACCGCTAACTCCACTAACGCCAGCACCGAAACGGCTTCGTCGGTGATGTCCACGACCCTTTCGCCCTCTAAAACGCCAACTCGTTTGCCCTTCGTCGGCAGGTGAAATTGCACCAACCGCATCGTCGCCCTTTCACTCCTTCCCCAAATCGGTGCGCCAACGCTTTCCCTTCACTCTCGCACGAAGGGACGGAAGAAATCGTGCCAATCAGGGTTGCGGAGGGCTTGCATCAACTTGGCGTAGCCCATGTAGGGCAAATAGGCGGGTTTGCGGGGGCGCTTGCGCAAGGTCATGCCCGCCTCTTCGGGCGTGCGGTTGCCCTTCTTGGCGTTGCAGCGGGTGCAGCAGGCGACGAGATTGTCCCAGTCCGTCTTGCCGCCCCGATCGCGGGGAATCACATGGTCAACGGTCAAGCCAGGTCCCTGATAGCCGCAGTATTGGCAGGTGTAATCGTCGCGCAGCAAGATGCTGCGACGGTTCAAGCGGACTTTGGCGGGGGGACGATGGGCGTAAATCATCAACCGCACGACCGACGGGACGGGCAAAGTTTGGCGGGCGGCGTGAAGGGCAAGCCCATCCGCTGGCTTGATCATTTCCGCCTTGCCTTTGAGCAAAAGCACCATCGCCCGTCGGACGGGGACGACATTGAGGGGCTCAAAGTTACGGTTGAGCACCAAAACGGGTCGGCTCAATAGCCCACCGTGATCAGGGAACGCCGTCACCCCCTTTGAGTGTGTGCCGTCGGACGCTCTTCCCGACATGGCTGGTTCACCTTCAGCGTCCACGGTTGCGACGCCTTAATTTTGGCGCGTCCATCCGACCCCCTGCACCCGCAAGGTCGCCACTTCCCCAACCGTCCCTGCCACCTCAAACCGCACGGGCAAAAATTGCTCCACCAGCCAAATTTGCGTGGCGGTGTGGGAAGTCAAGGCGCTGGTGCGGATGACCGACTCACCCTTTGCCAACGCCATCAAGAGCACCAATTGGTCAGCAAGATGAGGGTCAACAGGGGCATCCGTTCGCCAATGGGCAGCGAAGGCGTCAACGGCTTCGTCAGCAACTCGTTCGGCAGGCTTTCCGCGTTCGCCCAACGCCGAGAAACCTGCCACGCCCGTTTCCGTCTCCACGATGAGCAACACGACCGTGCCGACGGATGGCGACGGCAATTCGCCGATGTCCACTTCAATGTCGCTTTGCCGAAAACCCATCGCCAGCAGGCGGTTGACGGCTTGATTGGCTTGGCGGACGGCGATAGAGCGGGGCAGGTTGGACAAAGCGCTGAACACCCAAAGCCGTCGCAACGCACCCCGCTCTGTCCATGTGATCGGCGTCAAGGGGGCGGTCACGGGTTGGATGCGAGCGAGCAATTCGCCCCCGCCAGCGGGAAACCAACCCGCTTTGAGAAGTTGCAGCGAGGCTTCCACGCCCATGCGGGCGACCGTCGGCAAAAAGACGCGGGCAAGGTAATCGGCGGGCGGGCTCATCGGAACATGGGTGCCGCAGCGGACGATGCGGATGGTGGATGGAGCGGGCGCAAAGAGCAAGGCAGGGAAAACCGTTTGAAAGACAAGCGTGCCTGAACCGGCGCTAGGTTGGTCGGCGGAGACATCCACGCGAAATTCGCCCCCTCGCAACGCCATCGGGATGAAGCGCAGTTCGGTGCTGCCCAAGTGAGCGCCTTCCACTTGGGCTTGACAAACGGCGGCGGCTGCCCGAACGGCGGTCAAGTGCTGAGGGCGCAAGCCAGGGTTTTTGCGCTTGGCTCGGATGTTGATGACCCGAAGAGGTTTTCCTGTTAGCGCCGACAAAGCCAGACTGCTGCGCAAAATTTGCCCGCCCCCTTCGCCGTAACTGCCGTCAATTGTCACCCACTCCATCGGTGGTCACCCGCTCTCAGCAGGTTTGCAAAGCAGGCGAGGGCTCAATGACTATGCCCATGTTCGCCGCCTTCAAGGGAGGGGAGTTTAGGCGTCGGGATGGTCACCCGCAAGCCCGTCAAGCGCCACATCCGCACATTGCCGTCTTCCATCGCTGCGACGATGGTGCGCCCATCGGGCAGGAAAGCGACGCCCCGCACATCGCCCCAACGGTCACTGCCTGCCTGTCGCCCGATGGTTTCCCGAAGGGTGCGGACACGCTTGCCCGTTTGGGTCTCAAAAATCCAGACGGCGTTATCGCCACAGCCAGCGGCGATGAGGCGTCCGTCGGGGCTGATCGCCATCGCCCACACATTCCCTTCCATCCCGCTGCCCCAAGCGATTTGCTTGCCCGTTTGCCAGTCAATGATCCGAATGCCCATGCTGGAGTAACCACCCACCGCTAAGAATTTGCCGTCGGGTGTGAACGCCAACACCATCGGGTTGTAGCCGATGGGCGGGTGAGTGACGACCGGTTCGCCTTTGCGGATGTCCCAAACCCGAATAGAGCCGTCGGTGCTTCCCGATGCCAATAGGTTGGGGTCTTTGGGCGAAAACGCCAACGCCGTCACCGTGTCGGCGTGCCCCCAAAGGGTTTGCAGCAAGTTCCCACTTGTCAAGTCCCAGAGTTTGATGGTCGTGTCGCGACTGCCTGTCGCCAAAACTTTCCCGTCGGGCGAGATGGCGAGGGCTTGAACCCAACCCGTGTGCCAATCGGCGGCGTGGTCGGCATCCCAAAGCCGTTCCAATCGCCCATTGTCCACCCGCCACATCCGCACCGTCGTGTCGGCGCCGCCCGAAAGCAAATAGCGCCCGTCGGGAGTGAATTGCAGGCAAAGGATGGTGCGCGTGTGCCCCCGCAAGGTGTGCAACAGCGATTGGTCTTTGAGCCGCCAAAGTTTGACCGTGTTGTCCTTTGCTGCCGTCGCCAACAACTTGCCGTCGGGCGAAAGGGCGATGGTCGTGATAGGAACATCGTGGGCATGAAACTGACCGACATCCACGACCACCGTCTCACCGACGGCTTCTCGGTAAGTGTGCGTGAACGCCCAAAGCAGCACGACCAAGCCGATGGCGATGAGCGTTAAGATGACCATGCGTTCGCGGGGCGTCGTCATCGTCGCGTCACCTCCGACGAAAATTTCTGGCGCGTCCCAAAGTTTAGCGTCGTGGTGGCAGGATGCCTGCGAACTTGCGAAGGAGGCGGAAGGAGCGATGGAGCAAAAGCGACCCTACCGCATTGCCGTCATCCCCGGCGACGGCATCGGTCCCGAAGTCGTTCGGGAAGGGTTGAAGGTGCTGGAGGCTGCTTGTCAAGCGGAGGGCGTCCGCTACGAAGCGGTCACTTTTGACTTGGGCGGCGAGCGTTACCTTCGGACGGGCGAGACGCTGCCCGATTCAGTGCTGGACGAGTTGCACCAGTTTGATGCCATTTACTTCGGCGCTGTCGGTCATCCCGATGTCCCGCCGGGCGTTTTGGAGAGGGGCATTTTGTTGCGGTTGCGGTTTGCGTTGGACTTGTTCGTCAACCTTCGCCCCGTCCGTTTGTTTCCCGGCGTCCCGACGCCTTTGAGAGACAAGACGCCCGACGACATTGATTTCGTCGTCGTGCGAGAAAACACCGAAGATGTCTATGCGCTGGATGGGACGGCATTTCGGCAAGGGACGGAGGACGAGGTGGCGTTGCAACCCGCCATCTACACGCGGCGGGGCACGGAGCGAGTTATCCGCTACGCTTTTGACTTGGCGCGCCGTCGGGCTGCCGAGCGGGGCAAACCCGCCAAAGTGACTTTGGTGGACAAAGCCAATGTGATGACCGTCGGGCATGGCTTGTGGCGAAGGGTCTTTGCCGAAGTCGCCGCCGATTTTCCCGAAGTGGAGACAGAAGCGCTCTATGTGGATGCGGCGGCGATGGAGTTCGTCTTGCACCCTGAACGCTTCCAAGTCGTCGTCACGACCAACCTGTTTGGCGACATCTTGACTGATTTGGGCGCCGCCATTCAAGGCGGCATCGGCATCGCCCCATCGGGCAACATCCATCCCGAACGCACTTCCCTCTTTGAACCCGTGCACGGTTCAGCACCGACGATTGCGGGCAAAGGGTTGGCTTGTCCACTGGCGGCGATTTTGACGGCAGCGTTGATGATGGAGCACTTGGGTGAATTGAAAGTTGCCCGACGGATTGAAAATGCGGTCGTGGCAGCCCTGCAAACGGGGAAAATTCGCTCGCTGGAAGCGGGCAAGATGGGCTTGACGACTCAGCAAGTCGGCGATTTGGTCGCCCAGCACCTTTAGCCGCCTCGGTTTCCCGCCGAATGCCAGAAAAAGTCGGGCTAATTCCGACGCATTCCCGTCCGCTTTTTCAGACGCGCCGTCGCTCCAGCATCTGCTGGAGGGTGAGCCGACCGTGCCGCTCTATCGCTTTTTGGTTGATCTCGCGGATGCGCTCTTCAAAGGTGGGGCGCTGGGTGCGATACAGCACCCCGACCCATTTTCGCTCTGGGTCGGAAGCGTAGCGAATGGCTTGTTGCATGTCCGTCGGGTCGTAATCAGGGGGCAGTTCAGCAACTTTCTGCTTGTAAAGGTCGTAAGTGTCAAAGAAGGTCACGCAAGGGCTGAGGATGTGGACAAGGGCAAAACCGGGATGCTCAATGGCTTGAGCGATGATTTCTGCCAGTTTCTTGGCGCGGGCGGAAAACTCGCGGGCGACAAAAGTGGCACCCAAAACGATGGCTAAGGTGCACGGCTCCACATCGGTCTCGTAACTGCCGTAGGGCGTGGAGTCTGTCGTTTGCATCGGCAAAGTCGTCGGCGACGCCTGTCCTTTCGTCAAGGCGTAAAGGTTGTTGTCCAGCAGCAAGTAAGCGAGGTTGATGTTGCGCCGACAGGCATGCATAAAGTGGTTGCCGCCAATGGCTAAGGTGTCGCCGTCGCCGCCGACGGCGATGACGGTCAAATCGGGGTTGGCAGCCTTAACGCCTAAGGCGACAGGCATCGTCCGACCGTGCAAACTGTGGAAGCCATAGCAGGTCGTGAAGGCGGGGAAACGCCCCGAACAGCCGATGCCTGAGACGATGACGACTTGTTCGGGGTCTAACTTCAGCATCCCCAGCGCCATGAAAGTTGCCGTCAAAACGCCGAAGTCGCCGCAGCCGGGACACCAAATCGGCTTGACTTCCGACTTGTATTTCTCTCGCGTTTGGGCATCAACTGCCATTAAACCGTCGCCTCCGTTGCAAGTTTTTTCGTCAGAACGGCACGGGTTCGCGCATCAGGTCTTTGATGGCGTCCACGATTTCTTGCACCTTGAAGGGCACGCCCGTGACTTTGGCGTAAGAGACGACATCCAAGCCTGTCTCGCCCCGAATGAGGTGGGCGAACTGACCCGTGTAGTTGAGTTCGGGCAAAAGGACGCGGTTCATGTTTTTGATGAACCGCCGAACGACTTCCCGATGGAGCGGATAAAGCATGCTGATATGCAGTGCCGCTACCGCAACGCCCTCCTTTTGCAACCGCTCAATGGCTTCCCGCACCGCCCCTGCCGTTGAACCCCACGCAATCACCCCGACATCGGCGTGCAGCGGACCATACCAGCGATAGCCTTGAAAGCCGGGGTAGTATTCGTCGTAGCGCAGCGCCAGTTGCAACTTGCGGAAGCGCTTTTCGGTCATCGTCATGTGGTTTTGCGGGTCCCAATTGGGGTGACCGTGTTCGTCGTGCTCCAACCCTTCCACCGTGTAAGTGCCCGGACGCCCAGGGATGGACATGGGCGAAACGCCTGTCTCCGTCAGTTTGTAGCGTTTGTAGCCATCTTCCCCGTTGCGTCCGTGAATGACGGGGTCGTAAATTTCCCGATCCAAAACGATGACCTTGCTCAGGTCAATGGGGGCGATGGTCTCGGTTCGGTGGGCTAAGGCTTGGTCGCCCAAGATGATGACGGGCAATTGGCACAATTCCGCCAAGTTGAAGGCGTGCACCGTCACATAAAAGCAACCTTGCACCGTGCTGGGCGCCAAGACGATGCGAGGGACATCGCCATGTCCTCCATAGACGGCTTGATACAGGTCGCTTTGCTCCGTCTTCGTCGGCATGCCCGTGCTGGGACCGGCGCGTTGGTTGTCCAAGATGACGCAGGGGATTTCCGCCATCGCTGCGTGACCGAGGAACTCCGTCATCAGCGAGAAGCCGGGACCTGAAGTCGCCGTCATCGCTTTGGCGCCTGCAAAGGATGCACCCAAAATCGCCCCGATGGCAGCGATTTCGTCTTCCACTTGCAACGCCGTCCCGCCGAAAACGGGCAGGTAAGTCATCATCCACTCCAAGATGTCGCTGGCGGGGGTGATGGGATAGCCCGCAAAGACTTTGCAGCCGGCGGCGATAGCGCCAAAGCAAATGGCTTCATTGCCCGAAAGGATTAACCGATCGCGCATCGGGCGCGGGTCTACGCGGAAAGCGTCTCGCTTGGGGATTTTCTGGGCTTCCTCGTAGCCTGTCTTCAGGGCGGTGATGTTGCTCACGACAACTTTCTCGCCCTTGCGTCCCCAGTAGTCACGGATGAGTTGCTCAAAGACTTCTTTGGGGACGCCGAACCAAGCGGAAAACGCCCCCAAGATGACCATGTTCTTTGCCATCGGGTTGCGCAAGCGGGTCTTGGCGATTTCGCTGAAGGGCAAGCCATAGGTGACGGCAGTGCCCGGGACGCCTTTGGGCTCAAACTTGGTGTCGTAAATGAGGACTCCATCGGGGTTGAACTCATCTCGGTGGCGCTCCCACGCCTCTTCGTCAAAGCAAATGAGGATGTCGGCTTCGTCGCCATGCGAGTAGATGGGGCGTTCGGCGGTGCGCACTTGAATCATCGCTTGCCCGCCTTTGATTTCCGCCGGATAGGTGCGGAAGGTGAAAATCTCTAAGCCACATCGGGCGAGGGCATGGGCGATGAATTCGCCCGTGCGAATGATGCCCCCTTCCAAAGTGTCGCCACCGACACGGACGGTAAATTCGTTGACTGGCATTCTCGGTCGCCTCCTTGGGCGGTTAGACCGTCGCCTAACTTTAGCATGGCTCATCGCTCAAGGGTATCTTGACGAAAGTTCATCCCACGATGCCTCGTTCCACCAGTGCCTCAGCAATTTGGACGGCGTTGAGAGCAGCGCCTTTTCGCAAGTTGTCGGCGACCACCCAGAGCCACAACCCTTGCGGGTTAAAAGGGTCATTACGAATGCGTCCGACAAACACGGCATCTTTGCCCGCTGCCTCCAACGGGGTCGGGTAAGTGCGGTAAGCCGTGCCATCAGGCAATTCCATCGGCTCGTCCATGACGACGATGCCTTTTGTTTGGCGAAGCAATTCCCGCGCCTCATCGGCAGAAAGGGGGCGCTCCAATTCCACATAAATCGCCTCGGCATGACCGACAAAAACGGGAACGCGCACACAAGTAGCAGTCACAGGCAAATTGGGTTCGTTCAAAATCTTCCGCGTCTCCCGAACCAATTTCCACTCTTCGTTGGTGTAACCCGCCTCCTCAAATCGCCAATTCGCTCCCGCCAAGACATTGAAAGCAATCTGACGGGGATGAACGGAACATTCACCTGCGTCCATCTTGTGCAGAAGGCGGTGGGCTTGCGTCTCCAATTCGTCTATGGCGGCACTGCCCGCCCCTGAGACGGCTTGGTAAGTGCTGACAATGACTCGTCGCAAGCGAGCCACATCGTGCAACGGTTTGAGGGCGACGACCATTTGAATGGTGGAGCAATTGGGGTTGGCGATATAGCGCTGAGGCACTTCGCCGACACCGGGCAAAAGCACCGTCCCATTACCCCGTAGAACTTCCAAGGCATCGGCGTTCACTTCGGGCACGACCAACGGGACGCCCTCCACCATCCGAAAGTCCGAACCGTTGTCAATGACGATAGCACCCGCCTCCAAAGCAGGGCGAGCAAACTGGCGGGCAGCACCCTTCTCACCTTCCGTGCCTGCAAAGAAAACGATGTCCATGCCCTTCAACGCCTCAGGCGAGCACTCGCGGACAGTGATGGTCTTGCCATCAATTTCCACTTCCCGAGCGGTGCGCGCCAGCACGACTGGTTCGTCCGCTAAGGGCAACTTGGATTGCCACAGACACTTGACCATTTCGCGCCCGACAGCACCGATACCGACGACGGCAACTCGCAATGCTCGCACGATGATCACCTCCAAGGTCAGCCAAAGTCAAAGACGCACATAGGGACGCAACCGCTCCAACTTCTTCGGACCAATCCCTTTGACTTCCAGCAGTTGCTCCACGCTCTTGAAGCCGCCAATTTGGCGGCGATATTCCAAGATGCGCTTTGCCAAGACAGGTCCGATGCCAGGCAGTTGCATCAAGTCTGCTTCCGTCGCCGTGTTCAGGTGGACAATTTTGGCAGGCGCTTTGCTCGTTCGGGATGATGGACGGGGGAAGGATTGGTCGGGGGAAGGTGTGCCGAGGGCAAGGGGCGAAGTCGCCAGTTTCGCTGCCGTTGACCGTCCCTTGCGCGGGACGAGGAGTTCCTGACCGTCTTCCAAAAATTCGGCGAGGTTGATGGCGTCCAAGTCGGCATCAGGTGTCGCTTGCGCCAACCGCACGGCGTCTTCCACACGGCTGCCAAAGGGCAAAGCATAGACGCCGGGCTTTCGGACTGCGCCTTTCACATGCACCTTGAGTTGGGGCGGCTTGGATGGTGTCGGGTTGGCAGGGGATTGGAGCAGCAAGGGCGGTTCCGTCAAACGCTTGATGGCGACGGCTGAAAGGCTGACGGCGATGACCGCCAAACAGGCTAAAGCAAGGTAGCGCTCCGCTGGATGCTCCCAAAGCACCATCTCAGTTCGCCTCGGACGAAGGTTCGCTGGATAACACCCGCTCCACGACCATCAGCAACTCGTCAGGGTTGAAAGGTTTGGCGAGGTAACTTTCCGCCCCTTGCATCCAAGAGACCATCGCCCCCGCATCGGAGGCATAAGCCGTCAAGATGATGATGGGGATTGGGGCGGTGTCGGGCGATTCTTTCAAGACCCGCATGACCTCGTAACCGTCCACTTCGGGCATCAGAATATCCAAGATGAGCAGGTCAGGCTTTTCCCGCATCGCCGTTCGGATGGCGTCGGCGCCGTTATCAACGGTCAAGACTTCGTAGCCTCGGACTTCCAGATTGATGCGCACCAACTCTAAGATGGCGGGGTCATCATCCGCGACCAAGATTCTCGCTTTCGGGCGGTTTGGTTTCATCCTTCTCGCCCTCCATCGCCGCTAATCTGGTTGCCTGCCAGCCGCTGCTCTTCTCGCTCCAAGTCCCTCAACAACGCCTGCACCCGTTCCATCTCCCGCTTGGCGAAGACATCGCGGGGGTTGGCAGCCAATTTTTGTTCCAACACCCGCAAATGCCGTTGACATTCCAGTTTGCGCAATCGGAGGCGCTGCAACCGTTCCTGCACCGTCATGGCATTTCCCCTTCCCTACCCTCACACAATCGGACGCTTTGATTATGGCAACTGCGCTTCACGGGGGAAACGGGGAGCGGAGGGGGCGGGATTTGAACCCGCGAACCCTTTCGGGCGCCCGGATTTCAAGTCCGGCGGGGTGCCAGGCTCCCCAACCCCTCCGATGCGCTTGGGGAAAAACGAGCGGGGAAAACTTCCCACCGATTTGTTCGCTTGGTGCCAGGGCGCGGAGTCGAACCGCGGACACCCGGATTTTCAGTCCGGTGCTCTACCGCTGAGCTACCCTGGCGGGCAAGTTTGGCGGGCCCGACGGGATTTGAACCCGCGACCTCCGGCTTGACAGGCCGGTGTGCTAACCAGGCTGCACCACGGGCCCGCAGGGCATAAGTTTAAGGCACAACCCTTTTCCCGTCAACGAAGCGTCGGCTATCGTCGTCGCCATTGGTCTAAGAGCACTGCCCCCACGACCAAGCAACCCAAAATGACTTGTTGCCACTCGTAAGGGATGTTGAGCAAGTCGCTCCCGTTACGAATGACCGCCATCAGCAATGCCCCCAAGACCGTCCCCAACACGCTCCCGCGCCCGCCTGCCAAACTGGCGCCACCGATGACGGCGGCGGCGATGGCGTGGAGTTCGTAAAGTTGTCCGCCTGTCGGTTGACCGATGGACAATCGCGCTGTTTCCACGACACCCCCGATGCCCGCCGTCAACCCGCACAAAATGAACACCCAAAGCAAGACCCGATGAACAGAGACGCCCGAAAGGCGCGCCGCTTCCCGATTGCCCCCGACGGCATAAATATGGCGACCGAAACGGGTGAACGCCAATAACACTTCTGTCAACCCCGCCACGACCGCAGCAAGGAGGAAGGGCAAAGGGATGCCGAGAAAGTGTCCCGTCCCCAACTCCAAAAAAGGGCTGTCTTCAGGGATGAAAATGTTTTGGGCTTTGCTGACCACTAACGCCAAACCCCGTGCGACGCCCATCATCCCTAAGGTGGTGATGAAAGGAGGGATGCGCCCCTTCGTCACCAAAAACCCGTTGATTGCCCCGCAGGTAACCCCCACAAGCAATCCGACGACAACGGAAAGGAGAACGCTGCTATCCCGTTGCAACATCCAAGCGGTCACGACGCCCACCAATGCCAACACCGACCCGACGGACAGGTCAATGCCCCCAGCGATGATGACAAGGGTCTGTCCCGCTGCCAGCAACACGATGACAGCGGTCTGAAAACCGATGTTGCGGAAGTTTTCTATGGTGCGGAAGGCAGGGACATAGACCGCCAGTGCCCCGCTCAAAAGCAGGAGCGCCAAAAGCGGCGCTACCCATTCCGCTTGCCACAGTTGCCGCCACCGCATCCTTTCGCCCCCTTTGCGCTCATCGGCGTTGCATTGTAGCGCTTTCGCCCGTCGCCCACGCAAAATTGCCCCCGAAATACGCCCTGAAGGGAGGCGGGCGACGATGTTGAATCAACTCGGTCTAAAAGCGCTCGTGCGGCAGGCTTTGCAGGAAGATGCCCCGTTCGGCGATGTGACGACCCAAGCCATCGTGCCCCCGACAACTCGTGGCATCGGCGTGTTCATCGCCAAAAGTTCTGGTGTGATTTGCGGGTTACCCGTCGCCCAAATGACTTTCGCCTTGCTGGACGACACCGTTCAATTTCGCCCCCTTTGCGACGACGGCGATGCGGTGACAGCAGGGACGATTGTCGCCGAAGTGGAAGGCAACCTGCAAGCGCTCTTGACGGGTGAACGGGTTGCATTGAACTTCCTGCAACGCCTTTCGGGCATCGCCACGCTCACCCGTCAATTTGTGGAAAAAGCAGCCCCTTACGGCGTCCGCATCGCCGACACCCGCAAGACGACGCCGACTTTGCGGTGGCTGGAAAAATACGCCGTCCGCTGCGGGGGTGGTGTCAACCATCGCTTCAGCCTTTCTGACGGCGTGCTCATCAAGGACAACCACATCCGTGCCGCTGGCAGTTTGACGGAAGCGGTGCGGCGGGCTCGTCAAAACGCCCATCACCTGCTCCGCCTTGAAGTGGAAGCGCAGAGTTTGGAGCAAGTGCGGGAAGCCTTAACCTGCGGCGTGGACGCAATCTTGCTGGACAACTTCCGACCCGAGGAATTGCAGGAAATCGTGGACATCGTGCGGGCGTGGAGCGAACAGATGGGGCAGCCCCGACCGATTTTGGAAGTGTCGGGCGGCGTCACCTTAGAGACGGTGGAAGCCATCGCCAAAACGGGCGTGGACATCATCTCTGTCGGCGCTTTGACGCATTCCGCCCCCGCTTTGGACATCAGCATGGAAATCACGCAAGTTTTCTGAGGCAACCGCTAAGGCAAGCGGGTGAGTTCGTCCTTGACAAAAAGGGGCATGGACACGGTTTCGCCATCCCGCCGACGCAGGAGCACCTTTGGCGAATTTCGTGCCACGACCTTCCCGATGGCGGTGACGGAAATGCCCGCATCGCTGAGGGCTTGCATCACTTTCTCCGCCTCCCTTTCGGCGACGCAAAGGAGCAACGCCCCCGATGCGATCACGCCCAACGGGTTCAAACCAAATGCCCCACAAAGTTGCGTCGCTTCAGGAAGGATGGGCAGGGCTTCTTCCCAAACTTCCAAGACAACCCCCGACGCTTCCGCCAACTCCCACAACCCCGTCGCTAAGCCCCCTTCCGTCGGGTCATGCATGGCGTGGATGGGAGCGGCTTGACAAGCGGTGAGGGCATCCCGAACGACGCTGATGCTCGGCTCAAAGAGGAAGCGTTGCGCCTTGAGGATGACGCTTTCGGGGACGCCGAGGCGACGCAACTCGTCAGTTTTCTCGCGGGCGATGATGGCGCACCCTTCCAGTGGAACGCCCTTCGTGACGAGCACCAAGTCGCCGACTTGCGCCCCTGCGCTGGTGACCAATCGGTCTTTGGCGACTTCACCCAACATCGTTCCGACGACGATGGGGCGGGAAAGCCCCAGCGTGATTTCGGTGTGACCGCCGATGAAGGCGACGGAAAGGCGGCGGCAAGCGTCGGCGATTTGGGCGAAGATGCCCCGCACCAATTGTTCGTCGGTTTTCCCGTCAGGCAGCAAAATCGTCGCCAAAAACCATTTCGGCGTCGCCCCCATCGTCGCCACATCGTTGGCATTCACTTGCACGGCATACCAGCCAATCAAGTCGGTGGCGAAGGTGATGGGGTCGGTCGCCGCCACAAGATAACGGTCGCCCATGTCTATGACGGCGGCGTCTTCGCCAACGCGCGGACCGACAATTGTTCGGTCATCCAATGGCAGCGTCGGCAGGATTTCCCGCAGCAACTTCGCGTCCAATTTGCCCGCCGAAAAATCGTAACGGTTCATCTCGCTCACCGCCTTCCTTCCGCTCAAAATGTTCGCCACCGATTTTGGGGCGGGGCAGGCATAATGTTGGCGAGGTGAGCGGGATGATGTGGCTGCTTTTGATGGCGATCAGCGAACCGCAAAGCCCGTGCATCATGACGGTGCGTGGACCGATCGCTCCTGAAGCCTTCGGCAAAGTGCTGGCGCACGAGCACATCATGTGCGACTTCATCGGCGCCGAAAAGACGGGACGGCACCGTTACGACCCTGAGCAAGTCGTCGCGACGATGCTGCCTTACTTGCAAGCAGTGCGGGAGCGAGGCTTTACAGGTTTCGTGGATGCGACACCCGCTTACATCGGGCGCGACCCGCAAGTTTTGCGGCGGTTGGCGGAGTTGACAGGTTTGCACATCCTGACCAACACGGGCTACTACGGCGCCGCTGGCGACAAATTCCTTCCGCCCCACGCTTTCACCGAAACCGCTGACCAGTTGGCGGCGCGATGGGTTGCCGAATGGCGAAACGGCATTGATGGCACGGGCATCAAACCAGGCTTCATCAAAATCGGCGTTGACCCAGGTCCGCTCAGCGACATAGACCGCAAGTTGGTGCAAGCAGCGGCGCGAACGCATCGGCAAACGGGTTTGACCATCGCCTGCCACACGGGTGAGGCGCAGGCAGCGTTGAGCGTTTTGGAAGTTGTCAAGGGGGAAGGCATTGACCCGTCGGCGCTCATCATCGTCCATGCCGACAGCATCCCCGATGTGGCGGTGCACGAACGATTGGCAGAAGAAGGGGCTTGGGTGGAATACGACGCCATCGGCGCCAAACCCATCAGCGAGCATGTTCGGCTGATCACTCACATGGTTCGGCGAGGCTTTGCCGATCGGCTGTTGCTTTCCCACGATGCGGGTTGGTATTGGGTCGGCGAACCCGATGGGGGCAAGGCGAAAATTCGCCCCTACACGACCCTTGCCGATGAATTGCTACCTGCCTTGAAATCAGCGGGGCTGGAGGAAGGGACGCTGCTTCGGTTGCTGGTGGACAATCCCCGCAAAGCCTTCATGGTGCGGGTGAGGTTGCGATAGCCGCTTCGGTGTTCAAGGCGTTATGCTAATGGACGGCTCAGGGGTGTGGGGGCAACCGCCGTCGGAGGCAACAAGGCATGCGACGGGCGATGGGACGAAAGGAAGGACGACGGACGGAAAAGACCGACCGCTTCACCCTTTCCGAACTGGGTTACGAGATTGCGGGTATCGCTTTGTTAGCCATCGGCGGTTTGCTTTTCGTCGGCTTGTCGGGGAGAGCCGGTGGCGTGGTGCTGCATCATCTCGTCGGCATCCTGATGACTTTGTTGGGCTTAGGGGCGCGGGCGTTGGCAGTGTTGACCGCCTTTTTGGGGCTGGCACTCATCGTCCAAAAGCAGCGATTGCCCCTAACTTCCTTAGCCGTCGGCGGAGGGGCGTTGCTTTGGGTTTTGGTGACGGCGGTGCATTTGACCGTCCCCAGCGGTTCGGAATGGCTGCCAGAAACGCTCCCTACTCACGGCGGATGGCTCGGAGCGGCGACAGCCTTTTTGCTGCGCAAAGCCTTCGGCGATGCGGGGGCGGTGATTGTCCTGACGGCGCTGACATTGGTCGGTTGTTTGGTTGCGACGCGTCGGACGCTGAGCGAAGTCATCGGCGCTGCCATCAGGCGAAGTCGGCAAATGTGGCAGGGATGGCAATCCCGTCGGTCGGCGAAGGCATCATCTCAATGGCGCTCCAAAAATGTCAAGCCTCCTTCAGCCCCTTCGCCTGAACCCGAACCCCCGACGCCTTCGGCAAGTGAGCCTTCAAAGGGAGCACCAGCCAAGCCTTCCGCAAAGGCGGCGGGAAGCGACGAACTGGAGTTTCCCTTCCCGATGGAGACGATGGTGACGGGCACGGAAAGCAAACGGGGTCGTCGGAAGGCGTTGCCGTTCTTGCCAGAGCATTACGAGAAAGTCATCACTGTGCTGGAAACGCCCCACCCCGAAGATAACCCCGAAACGACCGCCAGCGAGGAAGAGGGCATCCGATTGGTGGAAGAGACGCTGGCGAGTTTCAAGATTGAGGCGAAGGTCGTCAATGTCAAGCGCGGTCCCGTCGTCACCCGCTATGAGGTGCAACCTGCGCCGGGCATTCGCGTCAAGCGCATTGAAAATTTGGCGGACGATTTGGCGTTAGCGTTGGCAGCCATTGATGTCCGAGTGGAAGCGCCCGTGCCGGGCAAAAGCGTCATCGGCATTGAAGTCCCCAACAAACGCATCGCCCTCGTGCGCCTGCGGGAGTTGCTGGAACTGGACGCTTTCAAGACAGCCCCTTCCAAGTTGACCTTTGCGTTGGGCAAGGACATCGCAGGGACGCCTCGTTTGGCAGACCTGAGCAAAATGCCCCACCTGCTCATCGGCGGGGCGACCAACAGCGGAAAGAGCGTTTGCTTGAATTCGCTGATCGTCAGCATCCTTTCGCGGGCGCATCCCGATGAGGTGAAGTTGTCCCTCATTGACCCCAAGCGGGTGGAGTTGACCCTTTTCAACGGTGTGCCCCACTTAGCCCATCCCGTCGTCGTGGACGCCAAGGGCGCGGCGCGGGCACTGAAAGGCGCCATCCGCGAGATGGAGCGGCGCTATCGGCTCTTCGCCGACCGAGGTGTCCGCAACATTGACAGTTACAACCAAGCCGTGCAAGACGATGAAGACACCGAACCGTTGCCCCACATCGTCATCATCATTGACGAACTGGCGGATTTGATGATGCAAGGGGGCGGCGAGTTTGAGAAGTTGATCTGTCGCATCGCCCAGTTGGCGCGGGCGACGGGCATCCACCTCGTCGTCGCCACCCAGCGACCGTCGGTCAATGTCATCACGGGGCTAATCAAAGCCAACATCCCGTCCCGCATCGCCTTCGCCGTCGCTTCGCAGACGGACAGTCGGGTGATTTTGGACTGCAACGGGGCAGAGCGATTGATCGGTCGGGGTGACATGCTCTTTCAACCCATTGACGCCCCCAAGCCCATCCGCATCCAAGGCGCTTTCGTCAGCGAGCAGGAAGTCCATCGGGTCGTGGAAGTGTTGGTCAACGAATACGGCGAACCCGACGAATACCTGTTTGATGTCTACAGCGACGAGGACGAAGAAGTCCAGTTTTTGGGTGTTCGGTTGGACAAAAAAGACCCGCTGTTTGATCGGGCGGTGGAAATCGTGCGGCGGAAAGGTTACGCGTCGGCGTCGCTGTTGCAACGGGAGTTGGAAATCGGCTACCCCCGTGCGGGCAAGTTGATTGACCAGTTGGAAAAGGCAGGCATCATCGGACCTGCCGAAGGGAACAAGCCCCGCAAAGTGCTGCTGCCGTTGGTGGATGTCCCCGAAGGGGAAGGGTTACCCGAAAATGGTGGATGACGACAGGGCGATTTTTCCCTGCGGCATAATCAAAGTGCGGTAAGCGATAGGGCAGCGGGAAGCAAACGGCGAAGCCCATCCCGCTAAGCCCTCTTCGCCACTCGCCCTTTACCCTTCGCTGCCTTTGGAGGTGGGACGGATGGCATCGCCTCGCCGCGATGCGTGGAAAACTGTCAAGGAGTTTGCAGGCGACTATCTTTTCCCTGCCGTTGCGGTGATGGTCGCCGTTATCGTGCTGTTAGGCGTTTTGACCGTCGGTGGGTTGCTCGTGGCGTTTTTGATTCCCGTCGCCTTGACGCTGGCAGTTTTGATGGGGATTGTGTTGCTGGCGGCGGAGATGCTCTGGCGAGTAGCGGTCTTGGATTTGCTTTTGGGGCTGGGCGCTTCCGTTTACGCCGTGTCGCTGCTCACTCAAGACCCCGTGCCCACTTTGATCGGCGGATTGGTCGGCGGATTGACAGCGGCGTTGTTGCACCTGAGTGGCGAACCGATGAAAGTGCGCGCTTTGCCGACGCAGGCGTTGACCGACGCCCTCGGTCAAAACCATCAAGTCGTCATCCTCAACGGCGACCGACCTCACCTTGCGGCGTTGGTGGGGAGCGGGATGGGCTTGCTTTTGCCCTTGATTTGCTGGGCGCTACAAGGTTATGGCTTGTGGGGTTTGTTTTGGGGGCTTTATGCGACCCTCGCTATCGGGCGGTCGCTGTCTTGGCTGAGCGTGGAAACGGACACCCAGCGAAAAATTTTCTGGCATCCCTTTGCCTTCCTTCGTCACTATCCGCCCTTTGACCGAACTTTCCATTGGTGGCATCAGACCCGTCGGTGGCTGGGCATCGGCATCGCCCAGTGGAGTCCTTGGGGACAGGAGTGACCGACGATGCGAGTGCAAGTGCACTTCTTCGGTCCCGCCCGTGACCTTCTGGGGGATGATTGCGCCGCATTGACGCTCCCCGACGATGCCACCGTCGCTACTTTGCGGGAAACGCTATCGGTTCTTTTCCCGCCGCTCAAAATGCTCCTGCCTCGCTGCCGTTTTGCCGTCAACGACGAATATGCGGACGAAACGACGCCCCTTCGGGACGGCGACGAAGTGGCGCTCATCCCGCCCGTCAGCGGCGGGACGGTTTTAACGCACGATGAAACCTGCCTGACGGGACTTGTTGATCATCCCATTGACCTCAACGAATTGCTTGCCTTCGTCCCAACGCCTGAGGCGGGCGCCATCGTCACTTTTCTGGGCATCGTCCGCCGACACAGCAAGGGCAAAGAGGTGACGGCGCTCACTTATGACGCTTACTTGCCGATGGCGGAGCGGGAGTTGCGGCGGATCGCTGAAGAAGTGCGGGAGAGATGGCAAGTGAGCAAGGTCGCCATCGTCCACCGCGTCGGCACTTTGTCGGTGGGCGAAATTTCCGTCGCCATCGTCGTTTCCGCCCCTCACCGTGAAGATGCCTTCGCCGCCGCCCGCCACATCATTGAGCGCCTCAAAGAAATCGTCCCCATCTGGAAGCGGGAGCACTTCCATGACGGTTCGGCGGAATGGGTCATGCCTTAACGCAGCGTGTGAGTGCTTTCGGAAGAGCCAATGGGAGGGCGAACCTCCCGATGAGCCTATTCCTCCGCCCTGCCCAACCACCTCTCTGCCGACCTGCCCATCTCACGATTTGCCGATATGTTCGGCTCGGCAGGAGCCTTGCCCTCCCTTTCCGAACACCCTCAGGGGGGTCTTTACAAGCGACCCAGTGTGTGGCACAAAATAGACAACCGCTTCCAAAGGCGGTGCAACTCCAAAAACTTTCAAGGAGGGATGATGTATGATGCGACGGTTTGGTGTGAAGATGTGGCGCAGCGACGCTTCCGTTCGGGGAACGGGGTTCACGCTGATTGAGTTGCTGGTGGTGATCGCGATAATCGCGATCCTGGCAGCGATCCTGTTCCCCGTCTTCTCTCGCGCTCGCGAGAAGGCTCGGCAGAGTTCCTGTGGCAGCAACCTTCGGCAAGTCCAACTCGCCATCGCCCAATACACCCAAGATTACGACGAACGACATCCCCACACTTGGTTCACCACTTTTCCCACAAATTCACCATCTGCTTGGACCGATTATCCAGGCGGCTACCAATGGGAAGAAGCCGTGTTGCCGTATGTTAAAAACGACCAGTTGTTTGTCTGCCCTTCAGCCTCTGCCATCCGCTATGTCCCCGACACAACTCCCGGGCAGGTAGATACTACTCCCGCCCCCTGGCCCAATCCCAACTATCCCTTCCCCCGAGGCGGCTATGCAGGCAATGTTGCCTATTGGGGTGGTCTGTGTGCTACAGGGATTGTCGCCAACCATCCCTTTGGGTTCCGCTCCTTGGCTGCCATTGATGAGCCAGCAGGGACTTTCATGGTTTGGGACTCTGCTGCGTCAGGCTCGCCAGGCAGGTTTGAAGAAGGGTGGCAATACGGCGCGCAACAGCCGACCACTGTTAACTGGAGCGCTAACCCGCCGAACTTAGCCCCGACAGGAGTCGTCGGTGGTCGCCATACAGAAGGAGCCAACTTCGGTTATGTAGACGGGCATATGAAGTGGAACGCCTTGTCCAAGTTGCTCACCATAAGCACTGTCAACGGTTGCACCTTGCCACCCTTCACGATTCAAGCCGATTAAGGGCGAAGGGAGCGCTCCGTCTTTAGCGGGGCGCCCCTTTCCTCACCTTCAGAAACGCCCCACAAACAAAATCGTCCCTTGGTTACGCCCTACGACTTTTTGCTTGACTTGAAAGTCACCTCATAATTGCTGAGCGGTGGCGGACGATGGCGAAGGCGCGAGTTGCCGTCCCCTTGCCCACTTTGGCAGCGGAGCGCCCGACGATTTCATGGCGTCCTTTTATTCTCGCCCTCTTCCTCATTCCCGTTTGCGCCTATTGGATGGCGAGGCGGGGGCAGGATGGCATTATGTCGTTGGGCGTTCCGCCCGTCGTTTTCGTCTTTCTGTTGGCGCTGCTCAACTTTCCCTTCGCCCGATGGCTCAAACGCTTTGCCCTCACTCAAGCCGACTTGGGGGCATTGTGGGCGATGTTGGCGGTGGCGACAGGCATCGCTTGCGAATGGGGCGAAGCGCCGGGCTTGACAGGTTTGATTTGGTTTGACGACCCAACCAATCGCTACAGCGAACTCATCATCCCTTATGTGCCTTCGTGGATGGTTCACAGTTACAAGGACGCACTTGAAGCCTTCTTTGGCGGTCATCGCCCTTACGACCTTTATCGCCTTGACCATTTGCTGGCTTGGCTTGTCCCTTTTCTGGGTTGGAGTGGGCTTATCATCACGCTGGTGTTTTTGATGCTTTGCCTTCTGCTTTTGCTTGCGCCAAGGTGGTTGGAGCAGGAACGGCTCAGTTACCCTATCGCCACAGTGCCTATTTACCTTAGCCACGACGGTTGGGCATCAAAGTTGCTTCCCAACTGGCGCTTCTGGTTGGGCTTTTCCATCGCTGCCATTTACGACACCGTTTACGGCTTGGTCTTTTGGTGGCGTGGGCAAATTTCGCAAGCGTGGAAAGGCATTGACATCTCCCAGTTCATCATCAATCGCCCTTGGAATGTCATCGGTTGGACTCCCATCCCGCTTCTGCCTTTCATGATGGCGCTCAGTTACTTCATCCCAGCCGATTTGGCTTTCTCAGGCGTCTTCTTTTTCTGGTTTCGCAAGTTCCAGCAAATCGTTGCCGCCGCATTAGGTCACGATGTCGTCCCGCTATGGGGCGGGATGGCAGGGGCAGCGAGAGTGCCCTACTTGACAGAACAATCCGTCGGCGCTTTAGTAGCGCTCTTTTGCGTTTACCTATGGCACACCCGCAGTTACTTGGTGAACTTAATGGGACGAGGGGCGAGGGACGGGGGACGAGGGATTGGAGCGAACTTGAAAAATGAGCAATGGAGACCGCTGCTCAAGTTTGGACTGTTTGGGCTTTTGGTTGGCTTCGTTTCACTTTTCGCCTTCGTCTGGTCAATGAGGAGCAACACAGCCTTTCTGCTGCTCTACCTACTCATCTTCCTCGCCATCAGCACAGCCATTGCGAAAATTCGGGCGCAAATTGGTCCGCCCATCCACGAGTTCGCCTTCATGGGAGCAAACCGCTGGTTCATTGACCTTTTGGGCGCTGAGCGGTTGGGTGACCGAGTTGTCACCATCATGGGTTACCTCTACTTCACCCATCGCATCTGGCGAAGCCATCCCATGCCGCAGATGGCTGATGGGTTCAAGGTGGTGCACGAAGCGAAAGCGTTGGACATGAGGTTTGTTGCGGCGATGATTGCAGCCATCGTTTTAGGTGCGATGGCGATGTATTGGGCGAGGTTGCAAGCAGGTTACATCTGGGGAAGCGGTTCACCTTGGAGCTATGCGGCATGGATCATGGAGTGGCGGAACATGAAGGAACCCAACTACACGGCAGCGGGTTTTGGAGTTGGCGGTGCTTTGTTCACCCTCTTCCTCGTTTGGCTTCACAACCGCTTCCCGTTCCTGCCGTTACATCCTGCTGCTTACGCTTTGGCGATGAACTTCGGCATTGACTATTGCTGGTTTCCCATGCTGATTGCTGGTCTCGCAAAGACGGCGATTGTCCGATATGGCGGTCAAAGGGCATATCACGCCCTCGTTCCCTTCGCTTTGGGCATCATCGTCGGCGAATATGTGACGGGCAGCGTTTGGAGTTGGATTTGGATTTTCACGGGACGACCCACTTACAGTTTCAGCATCAACTGAACAAAAGCGACTGGCGACTGGTGATTAGCGACTGGTGGGAGGTGAACAGAATGAAGCCGGTCAAGTCCTACCAAGACTTGGAAGTTTGGCAAAGGGCAGTGACACTGGTGACCCGTGTCTATCAATTCGTGCGGAAATTTCCTTCGTCTGAGCGTTTTGGTTTGGTTGTCCAAATCCAACGGGCGGCGACTTCCGTGCCAGCAAATATTGCGGAAGGTTGGGGGGCGGGGGACGACGAAAGAGTTCGTGCAGTTCCTTCGGGTTGCACGCGGTTCCCTTTACGAATTGGAAACCCACTTGATCGTTGCCAATCGCCTCGGTTTTTGTGATCAAAGCACCTTGAGAGAGTTGCTGGCGGAGACGGAGATGATCGGGCGGATGATCGTGCTCTCATTCGCACCCTTCAGAAACGATAAATTACCAGTCGCCAGTCGCTAATCGCCAATCGCTTGGAGGTGATAGGGGTGATCCGTCTGGGTCTCATCGGCTACGGTTATGCGGGGCGGGTGTTCCATGCGCCCCTCATCGCACAAGTGGATGGATTGCAGTTGGTGGCGGTCACCTCGCGGGATGAAGGGCGACGGCGACAAGCCCAACACGATTGGGGCGTCAAAACTTACCCGTCACCCGACGACCTGTTCGCCGACCCGCAAGTGGACGCCGTCGTCATCGCCACGCCCCACAATACCCATCACGCCTTCGCCAAAGCCGCTTTGCAAGCGGGCAAGCATGTCGTCGTGGACAAACCCTTCACCCTCACCGTCGCCGAAGCCGACGATTTGATCGCCGAAGCGCGACGGCAAAATCGCCTCTTGACCGTCTTCCACAACCGCCGTTGGGATTGGGATTTCCTGACGGTGAGCAAGGCGATAGAGAGCGGGTTGCTCGGCGAAGTGTGGCTGACGGAGTTGAATGTCGGTCGTTATGGTCCGCCAGGACGATGGCGGGCAGAACGAACGAGCATGGGTTCGCTGCTCCACGATTGGGGCGTTCACCTGATTGACCAAGCCTTGCTGCTGATGGGCAAGCCGAAAAAGGTGATGGCGTGGCGACATTTTCGCCTCTGGCAATTGAGCGTGGAAAGTTTCTTCCGCGTCGTGCTGGACTACGGCGATGGGAAAACCGCCACTTTGGAAGTCAACTACCTGCGCAAAGCGGAGCGTCCAAGATGGTTCGTCCTCGGCGATAAAGGCGGGCTCATCAAGTTCGGATTAGACCCGCAGGAAGATGCCCTCAGGCAAGGCGATTTGAGCAAGGCGCGGGAAGCCCCTGAACACCGCGCCAAAGTGTGGACGAACTTGAACGGGCACGACGCAGAAATGACGCTGGAAAGCCTTCGGGGCGATTGGCGCGACTTTTATCGCAATTTCGCCGCCGCCTTGACGCAAGGGGCGGAGTTAGCCGTTAAGCCCGAAGAAGCCAGAGAAGTCATCCGCCTCGTGGAAGCCGCCTTGCGTTCTGCCGAAGCGGGCGAACCCGTCAACTTTTGATGACGCTCCTTGACAGCAAACGCTGCGGCGAAGTGTTGGGTGGCTCTCTTGAGCCGCTCAAAAATTTCGGTGCGCCAAGAGACGCACCCGACAAAACATTCCCTTCGCCACTCGCCTTAAGTGACAAACTTTGGGCACGGTGATGCAGGGATGGCGCGAACTTTCACGGTGGAAGTCGTGACGCCCGAACGGGTGCTCTTTTCGTCCGACCAAGTGGTGTCGCTGACGGCGCCAGGGTGGGAAGGCAGTTTCGGCGTGATGGCACTGCACGCCCCGATGGTTGTCGCCTTGCGCACGGGCGTCATCACCCTCAAACTCGCCGACGGCGAAGAAGTGCGCATCGCGACGACGGGCGGCTTTTTTGAAGTCGCCGACAACCGTGCCGTCATCCTTTGCGATGTCGCCGAATTGGACCGCGAGATTGATGTGGAACGCGCCCGCCGTGCATTGCAGCGGGCGTTGGAGCGGTTGCGCAACTTTCAAGACCCGACCATTGACCGCGAGCGTGCCCAACAAGCCAGAGACCGAGCGATGGCGCGATTGAAGGCAGCGGGCGCAATGTAACGGATGGCGAAACCGACGATGCGGTTGGTCATTAGTCGCCACAACGATGTCTTCAAGTTCCTGCGCGCCCTGACTGAACCGCAAACCCGCAAAAAGCACCGCGCCTTTTTGCTGGACGGGGCAACCTTTGTCGCCGAAGCGTTGGACGATGCACCGACCCTCGTTCGCCTCGTCGCCCTCACTCCATCCTTTGCCGAAACGGAGCGGGGGCAACACATCATCGCCAAAGCGCAATCGCAAGGCGTGCCCATCGTGTTGATGGCGCCTGAATTGCTGGACGAACTGGCGCCTTCCGAAACACCTCAAGGCGTTCTCGCCGCTATTGCCCAGCCGACTTGGGAGCGATTGGAGCGGATGACCATCCCTTCCTTCGCCACTTTCGTCATTTTGGAAGGAGTGCAAGACCCGACAAATGTCGGCGCCATCCTTCGCACCGCCGCTGCCGTCGGCGCTGTCGCCGTCCTTTACACGAAGGGCACTGCCGACCCTTTTGCGCCCAAAGCCGTTCGGGCAAGCGCAGGCAGCATCTTACGGTTGCCTGTGTTGCCCATCTCAAGCGTCAGCGAAGTGCAAAGTTGGCTCAAAGAGCAAGGCGTTCAATTGGTGGCAACCATCCCACATGGGGGCACCGATTGCTTTGATGCTGACTATGCGCCCCGCGTCGCCCTCGTCATCGGCAACGAAGCGCGGGGCGTTTCAACGGAGACTTTGCAACTGGCGGATTTGAAGGTCAGCATCCCGATGCAAAGCAAAGTCGCGTCCCTCAATGCTGCCGTCGCCGCTGCCATCATCCTCTACGAACTTTTCCGCCGACAAAGGGAAATGACCAATGACCAATTGGGCAATGACCAATGTCTGATGGGCGATTAAGCGCGGCGGCTCATGGGAGAGATGATGCTGGCGGCGGCGGTGGCTTTGAGCAAATCGCCGAGCACGAAGGGCAACAAGCCCATCGCCAACGCTTTCTCGGCGCCGACGAAATAAGCGATCCAGGGCAACCCAAAGGCATAGATGATGGCGTTGGCGATGAGCAACGCAGCCAGCGCTTTGGCAAACGAGCGACCCCAACCGAGTTCCATCAGCCAACCAGCGGCGAACGCAGCGGGCACAAACCCGACGATGTAACCGCCCGTCGGTCCGAACAATTTCGCCAACCCGCCACTCCAACCCGCAAAGACGGGCAACCCAACAATGCCTTCCAACACATACGCCATCACAATCGCTGTGCCGTAGCGGCGACCGAGCAACGCACCCAAAAGCAAAACGCCAAAGGTCTGCCCCGTGATGGGCACGGGCGTGAAGGGCAACGGGATGCGAACTTGAGCGCAAGCGACAAGCAGCAAGTTAGCGACGAGCAAGACAGCAACCCGCTCGGCAAGCGAGCGCTGCCCCAACCACGCAACGACAATCGTCATCCGACTGCCACCTCCGTTGAAGCGACTGGCGACCGACCAAATTATGGCGGGCAAGACGATGGGGAAACGGCAGCGAGTAGCGAATGGCGAGTGGCGAATGGTAGGGGCAAACGGCAGTTTGCCCTGAAGTCGCACTGTTGGAGTGGCTATCAGCCGCGACGGAAATCAGCCACGACGGGAAAACGGCAGCGATTAGCGACTGGCGACTGGAAAACGGCAGCGAATAGCGAACTGTTGGAGCGGCTATTAGCCACGACGCCCCTAATTTGCCTCGGCGCTACACTTTTGACGGCGCACCTAAGTTGCCATCAAGCGGGGCGAGCGAAAATGCAACGGGATGCTTTAGTGCGGGAGTTGCAAAGCATCGTCGGCGCCGACGGCGTGATTGCCCAACCGAGTGAACTCGTCGTTTACGAGACGGACGGGTTGTCGGTCTTCAAGCACCCGCCCGATTTGGTCGTCTTCCCGCGCTCAACGGAAGAAGTCGTTGCCGTCGTCCGACTGCTGCGTCGTTACAGGCTTCCGATTATCCCGCGTGGTGCGGGGACGGGGCTTTCGGGCGGGGCATTGGCGGAGCGGGGCGGCATCCTCATCACGACGACCCGCATGAAGCGCATCCTGCAAATGGACATCCGCAACCGTTGCGTTTTGGTGGAAGCGGGCGTCGTCAACATCCACATCACCAACGCCGTCAAGGCATGGAACTACCACTACGCACCTGACCCGTCCAGCCAAGTCGCTTGCACCATCGGGGGCAACATCGCCGAAAATTCGGGCGGTCCGCACACCCTCAAATACGGCGTGACGACCAACCACATCCTCGGCGTGGAAGTCGTCCTGCCCGATGGTGAAGTTGTCTGGCTGGGGGGCAAGACGGAAGAGAGCGTCGGTTACGATTTGCGGGGCGTCTTCATCGGTTCGGAAGGGACTTTCGGCATCGTGACGAAGGCGTGGGTGAAGTTGACCAGAAACCCGCAAAGTTACCGAACGATGCGGGTTTCTTTCGCCAGTGTGGACGATGCGGCGCAAGCGGTCTCTGACATCATCGCCGCTGGCATCATTCCCGCTGCCGCCGAATTCGTTGACCATGTGGCGTTGGATGCCCTCAAGGAAGCCTTCGGCTTGCAACTGCCCGAAGGGACGAAAGCGTTGCTGGTGATTGAACTGGATGGGTTGGAAGTGGCGTTGGATCGGCAGGCGGAGCGGGTGAAAGAGATTTGCCACAAAAACCGCGCCATTGAGATTTTGCTGGCGCGCAACGAACAAGAAAGGGCGCAACTTTGGTTCGCCCGCAAACGCGCCTTTGGGGCTTTAGGGCGCTTAACGCCCAGTTACATCACGCAAGACGGAATGGTGCCCCGAAGCAAACTCCCTGAGATGATGCGGTTCGTCTATGCCGTCGGCGAAAAATACGGTCTGCGCATCGCCAACATCTTCCATGCGGGGGACGGGAACTTGCATCCTTGCATCCTCTTTGACGAGCGCAAGCCCGATGAAGTGGAACGGGCGCTGAAAGTCAGCACGGAAATCATCCGACGGTGCGTGGAAGTCGGCGGGTCGGTGACGGGCGAGCATGGTGTCGGCTTGGAAAAGCGCGCCTTTATGCCCTTCATGTTCACGCCCAACGAACTTGCCGTCATGCGAAAAATCAAGGTGGTCTTTGACCCCGACGGCGTTTGCAACCCTGGCAAGATTTTCCCCGACGAAATGGAAGTCGCCGAGCCCGTCATCGTCGGCAAGCGCCGACCGGCGGCGATGTGACGGATTTAAATGCGCCCCGCCACCCACAAAAGGGCGTTGTGGACGAAACGGCGATAATGCGGGTTCTCGTAAGCCGTCGGACCGTGCCCCAGTTGCAGGTAAACGACCCGCGCCTTGCCATATTGATGCGCCCAAGCCAATGTCGGAGAACTCAATTCGTGGTCGGTGCCCAAGAGCGGATGAACCGTCGGAGAAACCCAAAAGCCCTTGTAGGTCTCGTCCACCACCTCAAAGCGTTCGGGCAACCCTTGCGTGACGGGATGCTGGGCATCCAAAACCCGCACCGAGAAGGTGACATCAAAGTGCACTTGGCATCGTTCGTAAGGCGTCCCGTCGGGAGCGAGGTCGGGCTGCAAAAAGTAGCGGGCGCCGATGATGCGGGGATACTCGTCCCAGTGCTGGTAGTTGGCGATGCTGTGGTGAATGGCGAGCAACCCTTTGCCTTCCTCTCGCAGCCACCGAACCATCCCTTGCTTTTGCTCGTCGGTGATTTCCTGCCAAAGGTCGTAAAGGGCGATAGCGTCATAATCCCGCAACCGCTCGCCCCGCCACAACTCGTTGGCAGCGGGCTGGGGAAACTCATCCCAACGGATTTCGGGCGAATCAAAGACGGCGAAAAAGGCATCCCGCTCAAAGGGATGCCCACCCGTGAAAATAGCAACTCGTAACGGTTGCGCCACCTTCGTGCCCTCCTTTCCGAGCGCAAACGGCGAGCGCGTTAACGCATCGGGCAACGGCAAGGGGAAGCGTGGCATTTGGGGCAGCCATCGGCATAACGCTGCGCCGCTTCCTGAATGTCCACGCCCGCCAAATTCGCCACGCTCAACAACCACGCCAGCACATCGGAAAACTCCACCTGCAATGCTTGTGCGTCTCTTCGGTCGCTTTTCAGCAACCGAGCCAACTCGCCCACTTCTTCCACAAACCAAAGGAAGGTGCGCTCCAGCCCTCGTTCAGCGTCGCGCTCAAAGTAAGTGCGCCGAATTTGCTCTTGCAATTGCCGCAAAGTCACCGCGCCCACTCCTTCGCCCTTGACCAATTTCGCCTTCAGCGGGCAGCCGTGCGAGTGTCGTCGTGGACGAACCAGACGAAAGCGATGCACATTTCGTCCGTCGTCTGCTCGCCCCATCGCACCCACTTGGGTGGCTTGTTGGGGTTGCGGGGGTTTTTCTCCGAGTTGTCGTAGTAGGCGACGACTTGCACCTTCGTCCCTGCGGGCAAGCGGAGCGGCTCTTTGAAGAAGTAGGTCTCCTGCCAGTTGAAGTCCCAATCGCGAACCCAAACGAGGGGCTTTTCGGTTCCGTCAGGCAAAATCGCGGTCACTTTCATCTCCCGCCCCAGCAAATGCATGTGGGGCATCACCGCCAGCACTTTCACATCGCGAGTGAAAGTCGCTTCGGCGCGCACCTCGTGGCGCTCAGCGCCCGGCGGGATGGCAAACAGGAAGTTCAACACGGGCAAGACATGGACGATTTGTCGGGGCGGTTGTTTGGCGAAATAAATGCCGACTTTCGTTCGGTCGGTTTCGGGCTTGCCCGACTTGTGGTAGTGCACCTGAATGACGATGGCGGCGCCTTTCGGGAGCCGATAAGCGATGCCGTCGGGAAGGGGGACGGGGATGTTGCCCGGCGCCCAACCGCCCAAACCGCCAGCGGGGATGAAGCCAGGTCCGCCGAAGGCTTCGTAGCCTGGTTGCCCATCCCGTCCATCTAACTGCTTGGCGCGCCCTGAAGTGTCAATGAAGGCGATGACATGATGGACGACGCGGGGGTTGCCCGGAATGACCTCTATCGCCGTCACGAACTTGTCTTCGGGGAAGTTGGTCGGGAAGACGAAGTGACGATAGACATCCCGCCCCGTCGCTTCCAAGCGAAACTCGCGGTCGGGCTCCAACACCAAATCGGGTTCGCCCAACATCCAACCGCTGGCAAATTGCTTTGGAGGCGGCGCATCTTTTTGGTCGCCTTCGGGGCAACCCTCCTCCACCCAGCGGACAATCGTGGCAATTTCCGCCTCGCTCAACCGTCGCTCGTTGAGATACTCGGCGACAGGTTCAGCCTTCCAAGGGGGCATTCGGCGTGTTTGCACATACGGCTTGATGAGTGGCGCAAATGCTGACGCTTCCTCGTAGGTCATCAACGGGAAGGGCGCCGCCCCGTTGGGGCGATGGCACGATTGACAGCGGTTTTGCAAGATGGGCAAGACATCGCGGTAGAAGGTGACCGAACCCGTTTTTGCACGGGGCTTGGGGAAAGCGATGACGCAACCTTGCGCGGGCGTTTCGGGGTTGGGCACGGGTTTACCCTCCAACACGGCGGCGATGGCATCGCGCAAATCGTGGCGGGTCACTTGTGCCTCGTCAGCATTGTCGTCAATGCGCCCCCGATAGCGAAGGACACCGTTGCTGTCTAACACGACGGCTTGGGGCGTCACCGTCGCACCCAATGCCTGCGCCAACTCCCAACCCTTGATGACGGGCATCTTCCAACTAACCTCGCGAACATACTGGCGCACCTCGCTCAACGACTCATGGGGCATGGGGTTGACAATGAAAAAGGCAACGCCCTGTGGTTCAAAAGTTTCGTGCAGTCGGGCGATGCGACTGGGATACTTGCGCGCCATCGGGCACTGGATGGAGAAGAAGACGAACACGACGGCGCGATGGCGTTGAAGGTCGGCGAGTGTGTAAGCAACGCCGTCAATGTCGCGGAAGGACAAATTGGCGATGCGCGTGCCGACAGGCACTGACGGCGTTTCGGCGTTTTGCGTCAGCGCCATCCCCGCCACCAATGCGGTCAAAAGCATCGCTGCCAAAACTTGCGCTCGCCCTCGCTGCATCGTGAACACCTCCGAAGGCTTCAGGCTTTCGCCACTCCTGCTTACAGCCAACCGTTTTGTGCGGTTGCAATTTTGACGCAAGGCAGTGAGTAGCGAGTGGCGAATGGCGAGTAGCAATCGGTGACTGACAGAAAGCCCACAACATGTCCCGTGCCCCTCGTCCCACAAATCGTCGCTTGTTGCCAAAATTGCCTTTGCGACGGAATGCCAAACTGCGATGCAGGGGTGATGGTGATGAAGGCGGTTGCTATCGTGGAGCACGGTGGCGTTGACGGGTTGCGCTACATGGATTTGCCTGACCCACAACCCAATGCGGGCGAAGTGGTCCTTCGTGTCCGCGCTTGCGCCCTCAACCATCTGGACATCTGGCTGCGCGTCGGCATTCCCGCTTATCGGCTTGCGTTGCCTCATGTGCCCGGCAGCGATGTGGCGGGGGAAGTTGTCGCCGTCGGCGACGGCGTGACCAATGTGCAAGTCGGCGACAAGGTGATTGTCAATCCGAACCTCACTTGCGGCGAGTGTGAGTGGTGTCGGATGGGCGAAGACAGCATGTGCCAATCCTTCGGCATCTTCGGGGCGAAATGTTGGGGCGGTTACGCTGAGTATGCAAAAGTGTCTGCCCGCAACCTCATCCCGATGCCGTCCAACTTGACTTTTGAGCAAGCGGCTGCCTTCCCGCTAACTTTCCTGACGGCGTGGCATATGCTCCTCACGCGGGCAGGGCTGAAAGCGGGCGAGCGGGTGTTGGTCATCGGCGCTGGCAGTGGCGTCGGCGTCGCTGCCGTGCAAATCGCCAAACTGGCGGGAGCGTTTGTCATTGCGACGGCGGGCACGGACGAAAAATGCGAGCGGGCGAAAGCGTTGGGCGCTGATGCCACCATCAATCACAGCCGTGAAAACATCGCCGACAAAGTGCGCGAACTGACGGACGGGCGAGGTGTGGATGTCGTCTTTGAGCATGTCGGTCCCGCCGTCTTTGAGCAATGCATTCGGGCGTTGGCGAAAGGCGGGCGCCTCGTCACTTGCGGGGCGACGAGCGGACCGACCGTCACCGTTGACCTGCGTTACTTCTACAGCCGTCAATTAGCGCTCATCGGCTCCATGATGGGGCGCACCAGCGAACTGCTGACGATCGTCCGCCTCGTCGGCGAAGGCAAGTTGAAGCCCGTCATTGACCGCACTTTCCCGCTCGCCGATGCCGCCAAGGCGCAGGAAGTCTTGGAGAGCCGCAACTTCTTCGGCAAACTGGTGCTGATCCCGTGATTCAGCAATCAGCGAAGAGCGACTGGCGACTGGGAAATAACCCATCGCTACTCGCCGCCATCTCGCCAATCACTGCCGTTTCCCGTCGTGGCTGGTAGCCCGTCGTGGTTGGTAGCCTGTCGTGGCTGGTAGCCCGTCGTGGTTGATAGCCTGCCGTGGCTGATAACCTGTCGTGGCTAATAGCCACTCCAACAGGTTTGTTGGAGCGCCTAAAAGGCGCGACGCATTAGGCATTCGTTGCCGTTTTCCAGTCGCTAATCGCCAATCGCTATTCGCTGCCGTTTTCCCGTCGCGGCTGATTTCTGTCGTGGCTGATAGCCACTCCAACAGTCGCTATTCGCTGCCGTTTTTGACCAGTCGCTAATCGCCAGTCACTGTCGTTTTGACCAGTCGCTAATCGCCAATCGCTAATCGCCAGTCGCCAATCGCTGCCGTTTTGGGGGCGAAAGGGATGGGGCGATTTTGGCATCCCGATGAAAACCCGTTTTGGCGGCATGAGTGGCGGAGTTTTGAACCCTTCACCTTCCTGAAGGGTGTGAGCCTTTGGCTCACTTTGGGCACTTTCATCGTCTTGCTGTTTGGCTGTCTCGCCCTCTTTGCCGCCCGCAACGCCAACCCTTCGGACGCCTTCCCTGCTGTCTTTTGCAGCCTCGCTGTTATTTTCACCCTCCTCGCCCAAATTGTCCATCGGGGGGCGTTGGAGCGAGCCCTGCCACAACGCTCTTTTGCCGATGACGCCGAGCGAGGGACGCTGGACTTTTTGCGTTTGCTGCCCATGTCAAGCCATCGCCTCGTCATCGCCCGCAAATTTCCCGCCTTCGCCGCCCGCCTCTACGCAGCCCTGCTTTGGATGCCTTTGCACGCCGTCGCCTTTGCCCTTTGCGGGTTGCCTGCCATCCACGCCATCCCCCTCGCTTTGATTGTCGGCGTGGTGGACTGGAATGTGGCTGTTGCCTTCTTGCTGCTTTTTGCCGCCCCGCTTCCTTTCAGCGACATCTTCAGCGACATCTTCAGCGACATCGGGGCGCTTTTCTTTTGCTTGTTTCCCCTCCTTTGGAGCATGCGCCAACTGAACCGATTGGAAGCCCCCTTCACCGAAGGGTCGCGGGCGTGGCTGATTATCTGCGGGGTCATCGTCAGTCTGGGGCTTTTCGGCAACTTCGTCGCTTTCTGGCTCACCCTTGCGAGACTGCGGATGGACATTCCCACTTTCTCCGCTTTGATGGCGCAACCCTTTTATGCGGGCTTCCTTTCGCCTTTGTGGGCGGGCGTGGTGATGGCGGCGGTCGCAGGGTTTGTCCACCTTGACCGATTGGCTCGTTGGCTGCACGAACCGAAAGGGCTCAACCGCTTCGCCCCGTTGCTTCCCCTCGCCGTCGCCCTCTTTTTCGTGCAGGGTTGCCTTTGGGGCATTTTGCGACATCGGTTCAATTTCTCGGCAGGCGAATGTTTCATCGCAGGGGCGGTCACTTGCTTCAGTTTGGGTGGCTTGTTGCGATGGGGTTGGCTCAATTGGGCATGGGCGGAAAAGACCGTCCCTGTCAAACCGCCTCTTGCTTTCCTGCCCGAAACTTTCGCATGGCGCACCGTCACCACTTTGATGCCCTTCATCGGTTACTTGCTGGCGGATGAAGGCGCAAGTTTGGATGCCACCTTCATCCTCATCTGGCTGATGGTCAGCGCCATAGACATCGGTTGCCTTGCGTGGTCGCAAAGTTTTGCCCTGCAAGTCCTCGCCCGTTTCGGGCGGATAGGCTTCAACGCTTTGACCGTCCTCAGCCTCGCCATCGCATCACTAACGGTCGTGCCGAAATGGAACGCTCTCGCCGCTTTGAGCCCTTCCGTCGGCTTGCTCCTGTTCGCTTTGCAGGGCAAGTTGGCGGGAATGATGAAGTTGCCACCTGCCAACCTTTCGGGTTGGTGGGTGATGGGGATGGCAGCCATCCGTTGGGGGCTCGTGGCGGTTAGTTTGGCGGCATTGCCTCGGCTATCCATCGCCCTCGGATGGCAAACGATGCCGACGCCTTTTGCCCGATTGTTGCGCTTCCTCCAACAAGTTGGCGAGTGGGTTTTTGTCATCCCGAAGTTGGAAGCGAAATTGCTGGAGGGCGTCAACAACCCCGTCTTTCGGCACATGGTGCGGGCAACCCGTTGGCGTCTTTCGTGGCTGCCTTACTTTGGCGCATTGCTTTTCGGCTTCGCCCTTTCCTTCGCTCCCTTCGTCGTTTTCGTAACGCAATGGCTCATCGGTTTCCTCCTTGCGCCCCTCTTTTGGTTCGCCAGTTACCAAGCCGTGCACCGTTACTTGCGGAAGTTGCACCAAACGGGCGAACTGTGGCAATGGCTCATCACGCCCTTGCCCAGCCGCGCCATCGTCAACGGGTTGCGGTGGGGCGGTTGGTGGTGGCAGATGCGATGGCTGGGACTTGTCTTTTGGTTCAGCGTGGGATGCGTCCTGAGTGGGCAAAACCTTTTGGGCTTCCTAAGGCTACCCCTTCCCTTCGTCTTTCCTGCCGTCCAAGTGGTCAACCTTTTCGCCGTCGGCGTTTACCTGCTTTTTTGGATTGCCCTCACCTTCGGCGCTGTGCCCGTTGCCATCAACGAGATTTTCCGCCATCCCCGACGAGCCTTCGCAAGGGAAGGGACGATGTGGGCAAGGACGCAAGCCGTCGGTTACGCCGCCTTGATTTTCATCCTCAATTGCATCTGCGGGTGCATCACGCTGGTTTACGGGTTAAGCGCCCTCTCCATGCGGTTGGAGACATCGGTGCGCGTCTTGGACGACATCCGCCGCGCCCCAATGGAGCGGTTGCCACTAACTTGAACGGCAGCGACTGGTCAAAACGACAGCGACTGGCGACTGGTGATTAGCGACTGGTCAAAACGACAGTGACTGGCGATTAGCGATTGGCGACTGGTCAAAACGGCAGCGAAATAGCGAACTGTTGGAGCGGCTATCAGCCGCGACAGAAATCAGCCGCGACGGGAAAACGGCAGCGATTAGCGACGGGAAAAACGGCAACGAATAGCGAACTGTTGGAGCGGCTATCAGCCGCGACAGAAATCAGCCACGACAGGGAAAACGGCAGCGAATAGCGACTGGTGATTAGCGACTGGTCAAAAACGGTAACGAATAGCGAACTGTTGGAGCGGCTATCAGCCGCGACAGAAATCAGCCGCGACGGGAAAACGGCAGCGATTAGCGACTGGTGATTAGCGACTGGTCAAAACGGCAGTGACTGGCGATTAGTGATTGGCGACTGGTCAAAAACGGCAGCGACTGGCGATTGGCGATTAGCGACTGGTCAAAACGACAATGCCGTCACCGCTGATCAGCCTCACTTCCCCGATGCCACCCGCAGGCGCAAGGAAGTGGAAAGCGCCAGCCGAAGAAGTGCGTTGCGTTCGCAAGCAAATCGGCGTTTCGCCCTCTTGCCACCTCACCCACAACCCGACCAGCGCATTGGCGACAGGTTTCCCGTCTTTCGTCACGACCCGCCCCTTGACCGCCTTGCCCGACCGCAAACGCAACCGCACCTCGCTTTGATTTGCCGTCACCGTTGCTGATGCCCAAAGGGTCAAATCGGGTGTAGCGGCGATCAACCGAACGGGACGATCGGGCAAGATTGTCCAGTCCGCTTCTCCCGCTTCATCCGTTTCGCCCATGTTGCCCAAACTGTCTGCCAGCCACGCCCTGACAGGTTTGCCATGTTCGTCGGCGACGGCAACCCGCACCGTCGGGAACGGGCGTGCGAAAATGAAAGGCGCTTCCACGACTGCCCCTTCGGCGACCTCCATCGTCACGGGTTCGCTTTGCCAACCCGCATCGGCAACTTGGAGTCGCCAAACGCCATCAGGCAACCGAAGTTCGTAAGCGCCTTCGGGCAACCGTTGGGCGACTTCGCTGACGACCGATGGGCGGTCAACGAGTTGGGCGCAAACGAACAGGCGCGTCAGCGGGAAACGGGTGACGGCATCAGCGACCCAACCTCGCACGATGCCTGGGCGTTGTGCTTTGATGGTGACCTTGACAACCTCGCCTGCCTTCACTGCCACGCTTTGCGGGACACTCACCCATTCCGCATCGCCACTTCCCGCCAACCAAACCGTCCATCGCCCCGTTGGCACAGCGATGCGAAAACGCCCTTCGGCGTCGGTGCGGGTGACGAACGGGATGGGCGAAAGGCTTTCGCTTAAATGTGCCTCCGCCATTTCGGGAAAGCCGTGAAGGTCAGCGCGGGCAAGGGGCGCACCATCGGGGCGAAGGACGAAACCGCTGAGAATACCCGTCGGCGGCAAAGCGATGTCCGCGCCATCGGCGACGGGCACTTCAAAGCGGCAAGGGAGTGAACTTGTTTCCACGACCGCTGTGAAACCGTCGGGCAAATCCGCAAAAGCAAATCGCCCATCCGCCTCCGTGCGCGTTTGCAAAAAGTCGGGCACAAACCGATCAAGGCGCAAGGGCAAGCGATGCGGATTGAAAAGCCCGATGGGGCGCAACTGGCGGACGAACAGCGTCGCCTCACCGCCATTTCGCAATCGCCCTGTTAGCGAAACCGATGGGAGCAACGGCACGACGCCTTCCGTTGAAGTTGTCAACCTCACCCGTTGCCAGCCGATCCCGACACCCGATTGATGGGCGATGACGACGGCGGGAAGTTCGGACGGGTAAGGCAGGCGCAATTGAAATCGCCCTCGTTCGTCGCAACGCCCTTCCTGCCAAATTGCCTCCCCTTTACCGAAGGGCGGTTCGGCGACGAGCACGAGGCGAGCAAAGGAAGCGGGCGTCCCATCGGGACGGACGACCGTCCCCGCCACCGAAACGGGTTGCGCCCTCAAGTTGCCGACCATCAGCAACGCCAAAAACCAAAGCCTCATCTCTTCCATCGCTTTTCGCCCGCAAGTTGTTAGGATAGCCATCACACCTTTGCGGGAAAGAAATCAGCGCCAAGCGGCTTTGAAGACATGCAACTGGCGGGGTTGGGTGGCGTTGCGCCCACTGCACCAAACGAGCCATTTGCCGTCGGGTGAAAAGTGCGGGAACAAATCGGGCGCAGGGTGATAGGTGACCCGTTCCAAGCCCGTCCCGTCGGCGTTGATGACGAACAGGTCAAAATTTTTCGGGTCATGGTGGTTACTGGCGAAGATGATGCGCTTGCCGTCGGGCAGCCATGCAGGGCAGAAGTTGATGCCTCCCAAATGTGTGATTTGCCGAACATTCCGACCGTCGGCGTCCATGACGAACAACTCCATCCTCGGCGGGCTGACGACGCCCAGTTGCAGCAACCGCTGATATTCGGCGACTTCCTCAGGCGTCTTGGGCAAGTAGGCGCGGAAGACGATGCGTTTGCCATCGGGCGAATAAAACGCCCCGCCTTCGTAACCCAGCGTCGTCGTCAACCGCCTCAAGTCGCTGCCGTCCAACCGCATGCTGTAAAGGTCAAGGTCACCGTTGCGGTAACTCGTGAAGACGATGCGCCCTGTCTTCCAACAAATCGTCGCTTCGGCATCGTAGCCATCGTTGTCCGTCAGGCGGATGAGTTCCATCGTGTCCAATCGGCGCAGGTAAAGTTCGTAACTGGCGAAGACGCCCCACGCATAGCGGGGGATGTCCAGTTTGGGCAACTGGGGCGGCTGCGGACCTGTAAGATGCGTCGTCGCAAAGATGACGCCGTTGCCATCGGGCGTGAAGTAGGCGCAAGTGCAACGCCCTTTGCCCGTGCTGACGATGCGCGGGTAACTGCCATCGGCGGGCATGACGAAAATTTGGTCGGCTTGATAAGGCGGACGGGTGGACTGAAAGACGAGCCACTGACCGTCGGGCGACCAATAGGCTTCAGCGTTCGTGCCCTCAAAAGTAAGTTGCTGCGCTTGCGAAAGGTGCTTCGTCTCTTCGGGCAACAGCAACCCTTGCTTGGGATTTTCCTGCGTCCCCCGTCCCGCGCCCCCCGTCCCATCCCCAAAGGCGAGCGCCCCCAACGCAACGGCACTCATCAGCGCTAACGCAACGACAAACCGCATCGTTGACACTCCTTTCGGAACGGCAGCGAGTGGCGAATGGCGAGTAGCGAGGGAAATTTTAGGCGATGGGAAAGGAGTGCGGTAAACTTTGCGGGCGGAAAGGAGATGAGAGCGTGGCGGACAGTGATTTGGCAATTGCCCTCATCGGTTGTGGCGGGATGATGGGCGCGCATGTGCGACAAGGTTTTCAGCCTTTGTGGGAGAAGGGCTTTCGTGCCTTTCGCATTGTCGCTTGCGTGGATGTCAACGGTGAAGCGGCGGAAGCGATGGCGAACCAGATTGCCGAATGGCAAGGGACGCGCCCCGCTGTCTTTCGGGATGTGGATGCCTTGCCGGCATCAGGTTCGGTGGATGCCGTAGATATCGTCGTCCCTCATCACGAGCACCACACCGTCGCCGTCGCTTGTCTGGAAGCGGGCAAACATGTCTTGCTGGAAAAGCCCCTCGCTATCACCTTGCGGGCGGGGCGGAAAATTTTGGAGGCGGCGCGGCGCAACAAAGTCGTCTTGTCCATCGCCGAAAACTATCGGCGCTATCCCGACCAGCGGGCAATCCGTTGGGCAATTCGGCAAGGGCGCATCGGTCAGCCTCAACGGGTTTACTGGCTGGATGTCTTTGAGCGACGCTGGTATTGGGGCTGGCGCGACCATGTAGAGTTTTCGGGCGGCGGATGGACGCTGGATGGCGGCGTCCATTTCGCCGACTTGATGCGTTACCATGTCGGCGAAGTCATGGAAGTCGCTGCCGACATGGCGACCTTCAATCCCCAACGCTTCCGCAAGGTCAACGAGCACGAAGAACCTGTCACCGCCACGATTGAAGACACGACCCATGCCTTGCTGCGCTTTGAGAACGGGGCGATCGGCGTTTGGGTGGAAGCCATCACCGCCCCCGCCAAAACCATCGGCACGCGGGTCATCTACGGGACGGAAGGGGCGATAGATTTGGAGGCGGGTTTGTTTTTGCGGGGGCGCGACGAACCCATCCGTCGCGAGCAGTTGCGGGACGAGTTTTTAGCCTCGCTGACCGATGACGAACGCAAGCGCCTGTTCCCCTTCGGCTTGATGGACGGTGTGGCGCAGGAAGTGCATGAGTTCATCGTCGCCTGCCAGCAAGGCAACTTGAAGGTGGAAGTGGACGGCGAAGAAGGTTACCGTTCGCAAGCGGTGTGCATGGCGGTTTACGAGTCGGCGATTTTGCGCCGACCCGTGAAAGTGGCGCAAGTGATGGCGTTGAAAGTGGAAGCCTATCAGCGCCCTTTTAACGAGCGATGGCAAATTGCCTGACGGAGGCGATGGGCATGAAGGTGCTGGTGACGGGAGCGGCAGGGCAAGTCGGTAGCCGATTAGTTCGCTTGCTTTTGCAGCATCGCTACGAAGTTCGGGCAGTCGTCTTGCCTGACGACCCGATGCGGGTTCGCCTGAATGGATTGGCAATGGAAATCGTGGAAGGCAACCTGTTGGATTTGGCGTTCGTGGAGCGCATCGTGGAGGGCGTGGACGCCATCATCCACACCGCCAACTTCGTCAGCGGGAGCGTGGAAGCGTTCCACAACAATGTCATGACGACTTTCCATCTGGCTTATGCGGCGGGCAAGCATGCCGACCGATTGCATCGGTTCGTCCACATCAGTTCGTCGGCAGTTTATCCCAACGATTCGCACATCCTTGCGCCCTGCTACCATCCCGTTGACGAAGGGCATCCCAAGCGCCCCATCGGCGTTTATGCCATCGGGAAGTGGGTGGGCGAGCAAATCGTCTGGGACATGGCGCGGACGACGGGGTTGCGGGTGGCGGTCATCCGTCCGACCGCCATCGTCTCCGATGACAAGGTGCTAGCTCGCTGGACGGTTAACTTTGTCTGCCAAGTTCTGCGGACGGGACAAAAACATCCCCGAAGCGAAATTTACCTGCCCGATGCCGAAGAGATATGTCGGGAACTGGAAGCCAATGCGCCACCCGAAGCGTTGTGCGACATCCGCGACAGCGAAGGGCGACCGTGGATGCAACAAGTCGTGGATGCCCGCGATGTGGCGCAAGGTTGTTGGCGGGCGATGGAGGAAACGGCAGCCATCGGAGAAGCCCTCAACATCAGCGCCCCTCGCCTCGTCGCCTTCTCGGAAGCCGTCTCCCTCATCGCCGAACGGACAGGGCAACCCGTCGTGCAATGGCGAGTGCCCGTCCGATGGGTTTTTGACTTGGACAACACGAAAGCGAAAAGCCTAATCGGTTACCGACCGCAGTGGGACATTGATGCGATGGTTCAATCGGCGCTGACCTTTCGGCAAACGGGGAAAGAACCGACAACGATCAGCGATTAGGCGAATCAACGCACGGCGCGAAGGAGTTGAGGGCGATGTGGAAGGTGGCGGTCGTCGGTTTGGGGCATGGTCGCAACCACATCGCTGCCTATCAGCGATTGGCGGATGTGCAAGTCGTTTTACTCTGCGACACCGACAAGGAACGCCTCGCCGATGCCATGCAGCAATTTGGCGTCCCTGAAGGGACGACAGACATCATGGAAGTCGCCCACCGAGACGATGTGCAAATCGTCTCTCTCTGCACGCCCGACCACTTGCACTATGCCCACGCCAAACCGATGTTGCAGGCGGGCAAGCATGTGCTGATTGAGAAGCCGATGACGACGAAGTTGGACGAAGCGCTGGAACTGGCGGAACTGGCGGAGCAAAACGGGTGCGTCGTGATGGTCGGCAATGTCCTTCGGTTCGTCCCGTCCTTTCGCGAAGCCCACGCTTTCGTCCGAGACGGGAAACTGGGTCGGTTGCATTACGCCGAAGGGACTTACTTGCACGATGTCGCCGACATTCGGCGGTTGCTGAAAGCGACGCCTTGGCGGGCGGGGAAGGGGGATGGCGTGGCGCAGGAAATCATGTTCGGTGGCGGCGTCCACCCTGCCGATTTGCTCCGTTGGATGGCGGGCGAACCCGATGAAGTGTTCGCTTACGCCGTCCGAACGGGCAATTTGCCTGAGTATCCGCTGCCTGACCAAGTGGTCGCCCTGCTGAAATTCGGTGAACACGCCATCGGCAAGATTTGGGTGAGCATCGCCATTCAAGGCGGTTGGGGCACGGCGTTGACTTTGTGTGGCGCTTCGGGGACGCTGAAAGCGAAAAGCGATGGCTGGGAACTTTACCTGAGTGACGAGCCATCGGGTTACAGGCATGTTTCCTTCCCGACGACGGGCAAACCGATGGACGCCGAAATCGCTCACTTTGTTGAGTGCGTGCGGGACGGCAAAAAGCCGCTGGTGGACGCATGGGACGGGGCGCAAACGGTCGCCCTCTTGGACGCCGCCGTTCGCTCTTACCAAACAGGTCAACCGCAACCCGTGCGAAAGGTGAAGGGCAAAGGAGGCTGTTTACAGTGAGGGGAAGATGCGACAACCTGTAAGCGCCGTTGCCGAACGCGTTTTTCCCTCAGTGGCAGGATGAGTAGCCATCGGAGGAGGTGTCGGATATGGCGGAAGAGCGCAAGGAGACTTGGCAGGAGCAACCAGTGGTCGCCACTCCCAGCGCTGAGCCGACAGCACCACCTGCACGAGGCGGTGGCTTTCTCCTCGGCTTCATTGTGGGCGCGCTCATCGGGGTGATCGTCACCGTCGCCTTCACTTGGTTCGCTTGGAAAATCCCGATGGACAATGCGTTGAAAGAAGTCCAAGCCCGAGAGCAACAATTGCGCATGTCACAGGATCGGGAAAAGAAGTTGCGGGACGCCTTGCAGGAAGCCCAAGACGCCATCAATCGCGCTTTGGGCAGTTTGGGCACGAGCACCACAACGGGATCGGCGTCGCCCACAACTGCCCCAACGCCTTCGCCCCCAAGCCGCTGAAAAGGGCGGGGAAAGGCGATGCCCCTCGCTTACTTCCGAGCCCTTTGCCCCAACTGTGGCGGGCGCATCAGCGCCGACCGTTTAGAAGCGGGACTGGCATGCGAAACTTGCTTGAAGGACGCGCTGCCTGACAGTGACTTGTGCACCTTGCTGCGTTCCGCCAACAAACTCAACGGTTACCGTTGGGTTTGCTACTTGCAGGAAACCGAGCAAGCCTTCGCCGACTTCTTTCGCCGTCACTTGGGCGTGGGACTTTGGTCACTGCAGCGGGTTTGGGCACGGCGGGTTTTGTTGGGCGAAAGTTTCGCTCTCATCGCTCCGACAGGCGTCGGCAAGACGACTTTCGGCATCGCGATGGCACATTTCCTTGCGGGCAACGCCTACATCATCGTCCCGACCCGCATGCTGGTGGAGCAAGTCGCCGAACGATGCCAAAAGTTCGGCAACAAAAAAGTCGTCGCCTACACAGGGCGCAGCAAAGAGCGGAAAGCCATTGAAGCGGGTGACTACGGAATCCTCGTCACGACCAGCATGTTCCTTGCGACCAGTTTTGACTTGTTGCAAGGACGCCGCTTTGACTTTGTCTTCGTGGACGATGTGGATGCCCTCTTGAAATCAGGGCGCAATGTGGACAAAGTGCTGAAATTGCTTGGCTTCACCGATGCCGACATAGAAGCGGCGTGGCAAACCATCAAAGGCGTGAAGGGAACGCCAGCGGAAACCGAAGGGGCGGGCGAAAGCGCTGACGAACAAACCGATGAAGACCTTGAGTTGACCGAAGCGCCTGAAGAATCGTCCGACGAATTCCCCCCGTCCCTCGTCCCTCGCCCCTCGTCCCATCCTCATGGCATCCTCGTCGTCTCGTCCGCCACCTTGCGTCCCCGAACCAAGCGCGTCGCCCTTTTTCGGGCGCTGTTGGGTTTTGAAGTCGCGCCCGTGCGGGTGACAGTGCGCAATGTCTGCGATGCCGTGCAATGGGTGAGAGATTTTGATGACGCCAAGCGACAAGTCATTGAGTGGGTCAAGCGGTTGGGCAAAGGCGGGCTGATTTTTGTCTCCAGCGAAGAAGGGCGCGAAGGAGTTGCCCAAGTCGTGGCAACTTTGCGCCAAGCGGGCATCGCAGCGGTGGCTTACGACGAATTGGACTTGGACGCTTTCCGCAAGGGTGACATCGCTGTCGCCGTCGGCATCGCCATCCCGACCAATGCGTTGGTGCGGGGCGTGGATTTGCCCGAAACGATTCGCTATGCCCTCTTTCTGGATGCGCCCAAGATGAGTTTCCCGCTGACGACCGACCAACCCCGCAATTTTTCGGCGTTGCTGTTGGCGTTGCGGGAAGTTAGCGACGACAAGGCGCGCATTGACGCTTACTTGGCGACGATGCGCCGCTATCGCTATTTGCGTCCCGACCAACCGTTACCGAAACGGGTGCAGGAAGTCGCCGACTACTTGCGCCAGCAATTTGCCGACGAACAAATTTTGCGGAAGTTGGAGGTGTCGGAAACCGTCACCCTTCATCGGCGCAACGGTCAACTCTTCATCACCTTCGGCGATGCCGCCAGTTACCTGCAGGCGTCGGGACGAACTTCTCGCCTCTTTGCAGGAGGCATCAGTCGGGGCATCAGCCTCCTTTTGGCGTGGGACAAAAAAGCCTTCCACAGTTTGCGCCGTCGGTTGCGCCTCTTCTTTGACGAAGTGGAGTTCGTCCCCGCCGAGCAAGTGGATTGGGACGAAGAGTTGCGCAAGGTGGACGAAGACCGCCAACGCATCCGCACCTTGCTGTCAGCGAGTGCGCCGTCAAACCAGACGAAGTTGGACATCCGAACGACCCTCGTCATCGTGGAGTCGCCCAACAAAGCCCGCACCATCGCCCACTTCTTCGGGACGCCCCAACGACGCATCCTCAATGGCTTGTCCGTTTGGGAAGTGACGACCGGTGACCGATTGCTCGCCGTGACGGCTTCCTTAGGGCATGTCTTTGACCTCGTGGAACGAGAGGGCTTGCACGGTGTCTTGCAACTAAACGGCACTTTCGTCCCTGTCTACAGCACCATTAAGTCCTGCCCCAAATGCGGGGAGCAAACGACGGAAGATGCTTGCGCCTGTGGCACTGCCCCTGAGCGGGATAAACGCACCCTCCTTGAGGCGCTGCAACGCCTCGCCGTCCAGTTTGACGAAATCGTCATCGCTACCGACCCCGACGCCGAAGGCGAAAAGATTGGCTACGACCTGATGGCAGCCCTCAAACCCTTCAACCGCCACATCGTCCGCGCCGAGTTCCACGAGGTCACCCGTCGCGCTTTCCTGCAAGCGCTGCAATCGCCCCGCGAGTTGGAACGCAACCTCGTCAAGGCGCAAATGACCCGCCGCATCCTTGACCGATGGGTCGGCTTTGAGTTGTCGCAGCGGTTGTGGCGGGTTTTTGACCGCCATGACCTTTCCGCTGGGCGCGTTCAAACGCCTGTCCTCGGTTGGGTCATTGAGCGCACCGAGTTGGCGCGCCAGAAAAAAGCCCGCATCACCGTCCAACTCGCCGACCCAAATTGGTTCGGCAAGAGCCTCACCCTCCCCTTTGAGCACGACGATTTGGACGAAGCACGACGCCTCTTTGAGCGGTTGGAGCAAGCGCAAGTGACGGTCACCGATTTGGGCGAAGAAAGTGTCAACCCCTTGCCACCTTACAGCACGGGCACTTTGCTTTCGGACGCAGGCAGTTTCGCCTCGGCGACAGCGGTTATGGACGCCCTGCAAGACCTCTTTGAGCGGGGCTTGATCACTTACCATCGCACCGACAGCGTTCGGGTTTCCGATGCGGGCATCAAAGTCGCCGAAGAGTTGCTGAAGGAGCGTTTTGACCCGTCCCTCTTTCAGCCCCGCCATTACGGCACGGAAGGCGCCCACGAATGCATCCGCCCGACCCGCCCTTTGACCGACGATGACCTGCGTTTGTGGCTTTCGGCGGGACGGGTGACTTTGGACAACCCCCGCCTCGCCTTGCGCCTTTACGGGATGATTGTCCGTCGCTTCCTCGCCTCGCAGATGAAACCCGCGAGAGTGCGCAAGGCAAAGGTGACGCTGCAGTTGGACGATTGGCAGCACGAGTGGGAGGTCATCGCCGAGGTGATAGACGACGGCTTCCACCGCGTCAGCCCGCTGCGGGTGCAACCTGTCACACCGAACATGCGTGTCGTCGGCAAGCAGATGCGACAGGTCAGCAAGGTCATGCCCTTTACGCAAGGCAGCCTCATTGAAGAGATGCGGCAGCGGGGTTTGGGACGCCCGTCCACTTACGCCAAAATCGTCCAGACCCTTTTGGAGCGGGGCTATGTCGTTGAACGCAACGGCTTTTTGTTTGCGACGGAGTTGGGTTGGCGCGTCTATGCGTGGCTGCGCCGCCACTATCCCGAATTCGCCGACGAAGCCCTCACCAGAGACATGGAAGCGAAAGGCGACCGAATTGAAGCGGGCGAATTGGACTACCAAACCGTCCTTTGGGAGTTGCGCCGAAGTCGCCTCTTCGCCGACCGCCCTTCACCTTCCCCCGCTGCATCCTAAACTTGTTGGCGGACAGATGGCGAAGGCAGGTGACTTGCCATGCCTCAACTTGACGACGAATGGAATGCGACGGAGCACTACTTCACCGAGCGACCGAAAACGGTCAGCCGACCCAAACTTATTCGCGCCCGCTTGCGGGGACGGGAGTTCGTCTTTGAGACCGACCGAAGCGTGTTCGCCAAAGACTATGTGGACTTGGGGACGAAGCGGTTGGTGGAAGTCGTCCAGTTGCCTGAAAAGGGCGAAATGTTGGATTTGGGTTGCGGTTATGGCGTCATCGGCATCGCCCTCGCCGCCACCCATCCCAACTTGCGGGTCTGGATGGTGGACATCAACGAGCGGGCAGTGGCTTTGGCGCGCCGCAACCTCAAACGCAACCGCATCAGCAACGCCGTCGTCCTCAAAAGCGATGGCGTCGCCGCTCTGCCTTCCGAATTGCGTTTTGATGCCGTCGTCACTAACCCACCCATTCGGGCGGGCAAAGCCACCGTCTTAAGGCTTTTTCGGGAAGCCTTTGAGCGGTTGAAGGTGGGCGGTTCCCTTTGGTTCGTCGCCCGCACCCAACACGGGGCGAAAACTTTGCAGCGCTTGACAGAAGAGATGTTCGGCAACGCCGAATGCGTGGACATTCACGGCGGTTATCGCGTCATCGTCGCTGTCAAGGAAACCGACGCATCTTGACATTACGCAAGGGGGCGACGGGATGGGTTGCGCCGTCTGGCAACGCTACAGTTACCCTGAGATGCGAAACCTTTGGAGTTTGGAGAGCAAGTTTGGGGCGTGGATGGAAGTGGAGTTGGCGATTTGTGAAGCGTGGGCGGAGTTGGGCGTCATCCCAAAAGACGCCGCCCAGAAAATCCGCGAGCGCGCCTCCTTCACCGTTGAGCGGGTCTTGGAGTTGGAGCGGGAATACGAGCACGACTTGATTGCGTTCGTGCGGGCGATGACGGAGAAGATGGGCGAAGAAGCCCGCTATGTGCACATGGGCGTCACCAGTTACGATGTGGAAGACACGGCGTTGGGCTTGCTGTTGAAGCGGTCATGCGAGATTTTGGAGCGGGACTTGGACGAAGCGATGGACGCCGTTCGCCAGCGCGCCTTAGAGCACAAATTCACCCTGATGATGGGACGGACGCACGGCATCCACGCCGAACCCATCACCTTCGGGTTGAAGTTACTCGTTTGGCTGTCGGAGTTGGAGCGGCACAAGGAGCGGTTGCAAGCGGCGAAAGAGCGGGTGGCAGTGGGCAAGATTTCGGGTGCCGTCGGCACTTACGCCACCGTTGACCCTCGTGTGGAAGAGATTGTCCTGAAAAAGTTGGGGCTGAACCGACCGAAAGTGAGCACGCAAATTTTGCAGCGCGACCGCCACGCCGAATACCTTTGCGTCTTGGCGCTCATCGCTTCGTCCCTTGAGCAGTTCGCCACTGAAATCCGCAACTTGCAACGGACGGAAATCGCCGAAGTGGAAGAGCCGTTCAAGGCGGGTCAGCGAGGTTCGTCGGCGATGCCCCACAAGCGCAACCCTATCCGCAGCGAGCGACTCTGCGGCTTGGCGCGTTTGGTGCGCAGCATGGTCATCCCCGCCATGGAAAACATCGCCACTTGGCACGAACGGGACTTGACCAACTCGTCAGTGGAGCGGGTGATTTTGCCCGAAGCGTCCATCCTGACCGACTACATGCTGCGGCAATTTGCGGTGTTGATGCAAGGCTTAATCGTCAAGCCCGAAAACATGCGGCGCAACTTGGAGAAGACACAAGGCGTCGTCTTCTCGCAGCGGGTGCAATTGGCGTTGCGGCGGAAAGGTTGGTCTGCCGATGAAGCCTACAAAGTCGTCCAACAATGTGCCTTTGAAGCCTTGCAAACTCAGCGTCCCTTCCGCCAAATCCTTGAGCAACGCCCGCAAGTGCGCCGCACCCTCTCCGACGCCGAACTGGACGAACTGTTTGACTACCGTTACTTCACCCGCCATGTGGACGACATCTTTCGGCGGTTCGGGTTGTGAAAGGAGGGCGCAACGCCTTGCGCCCCTACAAAATGCCACTTGCACGCTTGCATCCTTACACCCTTACATGCGGAGGCGGGAAAGGTTCGTGTTAAGGCAACGGTTGATGAGCGCCCTCATCGGCATCCCACTGGCTTTGCTTTTGGTTTGGGTGGGTGGGTTGCCACTTCACCTGACCGTTGTCGCCCTGACGGCGCTTGGGGCACGGGAATTGACGAGCGCTATGCGCCAGCGCCACATCGCTGTCCTTCGGGAAATCGTTTTGGCTTGCCCCCTTGCGTTGCTGTTGGCACTTCCCTTCACGGGCGGCGATGCTGACAACTTTTTTCGCCTCTGGGTGATCGGGTTGTTCGTGGCGTTGTTTGCCAGCCTGACAGCGCACATCTTTTGGCACTCGCCAACGCCTGCCGAAGGGATGCCGATGGGTTGGCGGATTCAAAGTGTCGGGGCGACAGTGCTCAGCGTCCTTTACCTGAGCCTTTTCGCCTTCCCGTTGCTATTGCGGGAACTGAAAGGGCGCGATGGCAGCGAACTGGGGCGCGATGCGTTGCTGTTGTTGCTGGCGATTTTGTGGGCGACGGATGCGACGGCTTATTTCGTCGGCACGAAGTTGGGCAGGCATCCCATCGTCCCACAAATTAGCCCTGGCAAGACTTGGGAAGGGTCATTGGCAGGCATCGTCGGTGGCGTTCTCGCAGGTGCTTTCATCACCGCCCTGTTGCCCTTCCTTCCTAACGGCACTGTTTTGACCTTCCGTCAAGTAGCGCTGATGGCGATTGTCGTCAGCATCGTCGGACAAATCGGCGATTTGTGCGAGAGCGTTTTGAAGCGGGATTTGGGCATCAAAGATTTCAGCGGGCTCATCCCAGGGCACGGCGGCGTTTTAGACCGCTTTGACAGTTTGCTCATCACGGCGCCCCTCGTTTACTTTTGGGCGCTGTGGCAAGGGCGGTGAAAGGGTTGGCGGATGTGCCAAAGTTATCGGCGTAGTGCCAGCGGTCGCTCCTTCACTCGCATTTAGGAGGCGAAAGGGGATGCAGACGGTCATTTCCGATAGGCAGCGGCGGCGCCGAAGGCGCAAAGCCCTTCGGGCACTCATGGCGGTCGGTTTTTGTCTGGCGCTGGCACTCTCTTGCCTTGCGGGTGTCTCCGTTTACCTGCGTCGGCAAGGGAAGCGGACGCCTGTGGAGCGCATCGCCGAAACGGTCGCCAATTGGATTGTCCCCGCCGATTACGCCTTTGCGGGAAGAAATCGGCTGAACATCCTCGTCGTCGGCGCTGACCGCGATTACGACAACCGAGGGCGTCCCTTGCCCAAGCCTGCCCGCTCCGACACGATTTTGGTCATCAGTTTGAGCCGAGATGGCAATGGGGCGATTTTGTCCATCCCGCGCGACACCATCGTCCGCTACAACGGGCGGCTGCACAAGATCAACGCCGTCCACGCCATCGGCGGTCCGCAGGAGTTACAAAGCATGCTGGCGGAAGAGTTCGGGATTGAGACCCATCATTTCGTGCAAGTCACTTTTGATGCCTTCGTCAAACTCGTGGACTTGGTCGGTGGCGTGGATTTGTTCGTGGAGTATGACATGCACTACGACGACAATTGGGGCAATTTGCACATCCATTTGCAGCGGGGCTTCCATCACTTGGACGGCAAAGATGCCATCGGCTATGTGCGTTATCGGGGCAAGGGCTATCGGCGCTTCTGCCCCAAATGCAAGGTCAAGATTGAGCACTGGGACCCGACGGGCGACATCGGGCGAGTGGAGCGGCAGCAAAAGTTTTTGAAGGCGTTGGCGAAAAAGTTGTTGCAACCCAGCATGGTCGCCAAGTTGCCTCAATTGGCTGCCATCGCCCACAAGTATTTGGCGACGGACATGGATTTGCGGACGATGTTGAGTTTGGCAAATTTCGCAAGGCAGGCGAATTTGGACGCCATCCAGACGGCGACATTACCTGGGTTGTTCGCCCGCCATCCCCGCTTGGGCAGCATCCTCATCCCCGACCGAGAAAAAGCGCCTCAGGTTCTCGCCGACCTTTTGGGGACGACTTTCCTCGTCGCCCAATGGGAGCAAGGGGCAGGCAGTGTCGGCAATTTGCTGAAAGTCACCGCCCGCACTGAACCGAGCCATCCCGTTCGCTCCCATCGCCGTCACGCCCGCCAACCTGAAGCGCCCCCGACGGAAGACCTTGAGCCTGCCTCTCAGGAAGGCGTGCCCATCAATCACGAACCAGTGGAAGTCGTTCCCATGCCGCCTGAAGTTGGGACGCCTGCGCCTGCTGTCAAGCCCGAAACGCCTCCGCCAAATCCCACTAAGCCTACTCCGCCCGACAAAAACAGCAACACCCCTTCGCCCCCTGAGCCATCGCCCAACGCCCTGCCTCAGCAACCTTCCTCTTCGCCATCTTCCCCGCAAGCCCCGTCATCGGAGCAATCGCCGAAGCGATGAAGGTTTAACCTTCGGCAAGCCGTGCCCGTTGCGCATCAAAGGTGACGCGTCGCCCTGTCCACAACGCTTGCGCTGCCATGATGCAAGCGATGGAGTGCTGATAGCCATGCTCAACGGTGGCGTTGGGTTGTTGGCGGGAGCGGACGCATTCCAGCCAGTTGCGCATGTGGGAGACGGACGGTTTGGGCTGGATTTTGATGGCGTCCTTCAACCGCTTCTCGCCGCCCCCTTCGCCCGTGACCGTCCAAGTGCCGCTGTCAAAACTTCCGTTGGTGCCCCGTAAGACCAACCCCGAACCGCCAGCGCTGTTGGTCAAACTGGCGCTGAAGGTGCACAAAAAGCCTTTGGGATATTCCAGCGTCACGACGACGACATCTTCGTTCTCGCGCCCATCTTTCCAAAGGAAGATGCCGCCATGCGCCACGACACTTTTCGGGATGCGTTCGCCCGTCAGCCAATGGACGGCATCAATCATGTGGCTCATCCACTGGTCAATGAGCCCGCTGGAGTAGTCTCGGTAGAGCCGCCACTCCACGAAGCGATGGGGGTCAAAGGGACGCTTGGGTTTGCCCATCAAAAAGCGCTGCCAGTCAATTTGCCTCGGGTCTTTCAAAGCATCCTTGACATCGCTGGGACGACGCCAACGCGGTCCGTAAAAGTGCCATTGGCTTTCCACGCGGGTGATGGTGCCCAAGATGCCCGACTGAATCAACTCCGCTGCCGCTGCCCATCGCCCGTCGCTGCGCCGCTGCGTCCCGATTTGAACGACCCGCTGCGTTTGCTTCCAAACACGCAAGCATTCGTTCGCTTCGTTCAGGTCGTTCGCCATCGGCTTTTCGCAATAAGCGTCCTTGCCCGCTTTCATGGCGTCAATCAGGTGGCGGGCATGTTGGAAATCAGCGGTGGCGATGATAACGGCATCCACTTCCTTGCTGGCGAGCAAATCCTCGTGGGCGACAAACTTCAGCGGTTCACGCCCATGCCACTTTTGCACTTGTGCCGCCGCCCGTTCCAAGTTCCTCCGCCAGACATCGCAAACGGCAACAAATTCGGCGTTGAGTTCCTTGCCGACTTCGTAGGCTTCCCGCATCAACCCCATGCCCCGTGCGCCCGCCCCGATGATGCCCAATCGGATGCGGTCGTTAGCGCCCTTCACCCGATCCGTCAAGACAAGCGGACCGACACCGACTGTCAACGCCGCAGCGCCCGTCATCTTCAGCCATTCCCGACGCGTCATCGCCATCGCCTCCTTCGTCGTGAGTTTCATATGAAGTGTGGCGCAAACGAAGGGAAGGGCTAACATGGTCAGTTGGCGAGTGGCAGGATTAGGAAGCGCATGAGTTTGAACGGCGCGAGAAAGGAGTGGGGCTATGCCCGTCCGACGAGTCTTGTTCGTTTGCACGGGCAACATTTGTCGCAGCCCGATGGCGGAGTATTTGTTGCGCCACTTCGCCGACCGAAAAGGCGTGCCGTTGGAAGCCCGTTCGGCAGGCATCGCCGCTGCGACGGGTGAACCTGTTACCCCTGAAACCCTTGCCGTTTTGAAAGAGTGGGGCATTGATGCTTCCGCCCATCGCTCCCAATTCATCAGTTGGGAGTTGCTGGATTGGGCGGATGTCGTCTTGACGATGACCGTCGGTCAAAAGGAGCACTTGCTTTCTTTGGCGCCTGAGTTGCAGGGCAAAGTCTTCACCCTGCCCGAATTCGTCGGGGCAAATGGTGAAGTGCCCGACCCCTACGGCACGATGCGGGCGGCTTACCGAAAAGTCCGCGACCAACTGGCGGAGTTGGTGGCGAAACTGGTCAAAAAGTTGCAGGCGTCGGAAGAGCCGTCCTTTCATCCCGCTGAAAAGGAGTGAGCGCTAATGAGTGCAGCCCGCCCTCACGAAGCCCATCACCGCCATGCCGAACAAGTCACTTCGGTTCGCTGCGCTATCCTGACAATCAGCGACACGCGCACCGAAATGACGGACACCAGCGGACAATTGCTCCGAGCCTTGTTGGAAGCGGACGGTCATCGGGTCACCCGCTACCGCATCGTCCGCGACGAAATTTGGCAAGTGCGCGCCGTTTTCGTCGCGTGGGTGACGGACGACGAAGTGGACGCCATCATCACAACGGGCAGCACAGGTGTCAGCCCCCGCGACATCGCTGCCGAAGCCCTCTTGCCCTTGTTGGACAAACGCTTGGATGGTTTCGGTGAACTTTTTCGCCAACTCAGTTTCGCCGACATCGGCAGCGCCGCTTTGATGAGCCGTGCCTTCGCGGGTGTCGCCAACGGCAAACTCGTTTTCTGCCTGCCTGGTTCACCTCAAGCCTGCCAATTGGCGTTGCGTCGGCTCATCTTGCCTGAGTTGCGCCACCTCGTCTGGACGGTGCGGGGGCAACCGCACAAAGCGACGGAAAAGGAGTGACGGGAATGGCGGAGAAGGCGGAGTTGGCATTCGGGGCGGAAGTCGGGCAAGTGTCGTGGCGGATGGTGCAACAAGCCCGCCAATGGATTCGCCAGCATCTGCCCCGAACACCGCTTTTGGAATGTCCCGAACTTTCCGAGCGGTTGGGCGTCCGCGTGTTGCTCAAGTTGGAGAACTTGCAATGGACGGGCGCGTTCAAGGTGCGGGGCGGGTTGGTCAAGTTGCTCAGCGTCCCTGAAGAAATGCGACAGCGAGGCATCGTTTGTGCATCCACAGGCAATCACGGCAAAGGCGTTGCCTTTTTAGCGCAACGCTTCGGCATCCCCGCGTGGGTTGTCGTCCCCGAAACGACGCCGCCTGTCAAGACCCACGCCATTGAAGCCTTCGGCGCTCGCCTCATCCGCTTCGGAGAAACTTACGCCCAAGCAGAAACTTTCGCCAAAGCGTTGGCGCAAGAGCGAAGGTTGCTTTTCGTGCCCAGTTTTGACGACCCGTTTGTCGTCGCCGCTCAAGCGACGATTGCGTGGGAAATTTTGGAAGATGCGCCCGAAGTGGACACCCTCATCGTCCCCGTCGGTGGCGGGGCGTTGCTGGCAGGGAGTTTGTTGACCGCCCATCACCTGAAACCGTCCCTGCGGGTGATCGGCGTAGAGGCGGAAGGAGCGGCTGCGTTAACCGTTTCGTTGCAAGCGGGCGAACCTGTCACCCTGCCGTCGGTGCAAACGCTGGCGGATGGGATGGCAGTCTCACGCCCTGGCGCCGTGCCCTTTGCGGTCATCCAAGCCCTCTTGGACGAACCGATTGCGTTGGTCACCGACGACGAGATGGTGGAGGCGGTGCGGGTGTTGCTCACCCATGTGAAAGTCGTGGCAGAACTGGCAGGCGCTGCGGCTTTGGCGGCGTTGCTTTCAGGCAAGGTCATCGTCCCGCCTGATGCCATCGTCGCTTGCGTCGTCAGTGGTGGCAACATTGAGCCGTCCTTGTTGCGCTACATCCTTGATGGGAGCGAACTTTGAGATGGAGCGGTTGTTACGCCGACAACGCGACGCCATCGCGCAAATGTTCAGCGCCATCGCACCCCGTTATGACTTGCTCAATCACCTGCTCAGTTTCGGCATGGATTTGCGGTGGCGGCAATTTGCCGTCCAATGGGTGCCGTTGTCGGCGAAGGTGATCGTGGACATCGGCACAGGCACAGGCGATTTCGCCTTCGCCGCCTTGCGCCGTTGCCCTGATGCCAAAATCATCGGCGTGGATTTGTCCCCTGCGATGTTGCAATTGGCACGACGCAAGACGCCCCCTTCATGGCGCTCTCGGTGCGCGTGGCTGCTTGGCGATGCTTTGCGGTTGCCGCTTCCCGACGGATGTGCCGATGCTGTCTTGGCTGCCTTCGTCATCCGCAACTTCAGTGACCTTGAACAGGGCTTGAAGGAAATGGCGCGGGTGCTCAAGGCAGGAGGCGTCGCCGTGCTGTTGGAGTTTTGTCAACCCCCTGAGGAATGGTGGCACACGCCTATCGGTCTTTTCATCCGCTACATCGTGCCGAAGATTGGCGGATGGTTGGGTGATTCCGTCGCCTACGCCTACTTGGCGGCATCCATGCGCACCTTTTTGCCAGCGGATGCCATCACGCAAAAGATGCAGCAAATCGGTTTCCGCCGAGCGGGCTGGATTCCGCTTGCTTTCGGCGTCGCCACTTTCCTTTTGGGCGTGCGCTGAAGAGTCCGTCGGCGTCAGAACTCTCGGATGACGCGCACCTTATCGGCACGAGGACCTTTGGGCGAGTCCACGACATCAAACTCCACCCGTTGCCCTTGCCGCAAAGTGCGGAAGCCCTCGCCCTCAATGGCACTGTAGTGGACAAAGATGTCCTGACCGTCATCACGGGAGATAAACCCGTAGCCTTTGGACTCGTTGAACCACTTGACCGTGCCCTTGTATTTCGGCATTGCGACCGAACCTCCTTCGGCAGGTTTGGCGCGACGGTGCGGATGGCGTCCCCTGCCTTCGGAAGTTCGGCAGGGCAGCGGCACACTCCGACCGTGCGTCGCCCTCAATGTAACACGCCCAACGCCTCAACGCAACCCCCACTCATCGGCAAATCGTGAGGTCGGCAAATCGGCAGGTCGGAAGACGGCAGCGAATGGCGAATAGTAATGGCGAATTGTTGGAGTGGCTATCAACCACGACGGAAAAGGCAGCGAATGGCGAATAGCCAATGGTAGGGGTAAACAGCCGTTCGCCCTGAAAATTCACCAGTCGCTAATTACCAGTCGCCAATTGCTGCCGTTTCACCAGTCGCCAATCACCAGTCGCTAATCGCTGCCGTCTTCCAGTCGTTATTCGCCAGTCGCCATTCGCTTCCGTTGTTGGAGTGGCTACCAGCCACGACGAAGAAGTGGCGAGCGGCGAACAGCGAACGATAGTAGCCGCGTTGACCGAAAGGTCAAAGGGCAGGTTCAAGTCGGCAGGTTGAAGGCTTGTCGGATGGGGCAGGTAAACGAGAAGTAAACGACAAGTAAAAGACAAGTAGACGAGAAGTAAACGAAGGGTTGGAAAAGGGGAGAGACGGCATGGGCAAGATAAGGGGCGAAATTGGCGGGGAAATCACGGGAACGGTCGGTGATGTCACCATCACCACTTAGAAGGGCATAAAAGTCGCTAAAGGGATGCAAGCAAAAGCGTTAAGGAGGTGTCGGTGATGTTCGGTCAGGGACGGTCGTTTAGGTCGTTGGCACTTGCTCGGCGTTTCACCGTTTTCATTGGAGAAAACCCTGACAGCATTTATTGCCTTGACCATCACGGTTTGAGTCGCATGCACAAACCAAAAAACTTTGGGGGGTGTGTTGTGATGTTGAGTAAAGGTAAGTCGTTACTGAAGAGGTCGCTTCGTTGGCAGGTCGTGGCAGGTCTCGTCTGTCTGCTGCTTGTTCCACTCATCATTGTCGCCACAGGATGTGGCGGGGGCGGCGGTGGACCTACACAGCAATTGCCTACACAACCTACACAACCACCACGCTTAATCGGACAAGTCGTAGATGCTACCAATCCTAATGTGGGGGTAGGAAACTTGGATGTTGAAGTTAGCGTGCCTTCAAAGGGTCGTCAGCAGCAGAGCATTATTGTTGAAAATGCGCAAACGGACAGCAAAGGGTACTTTAAGTTGTCCAAGGTAGAAAGTGGCAAATCTTATACCTTCAAAGTCAGTGATTCGCAGGGACCACTGGTGACGGTGACTTTAACTATTGCGGGAGGTTCAGCCACTGTAGCCATTCAAATCAGTGTTGTGCCTCGTGACAAACAGCAACAAATACAACAGCAGCAGCAAAAACAACTTGTATGGGAAAAGCGACCACCTGACACCATGACTGTTGGTCAGACAGTTGACTTCAAGGCTTACATCCAACTTGGTGATCTAACGCTTCTGCCAGTTTGGGAAGTTGCCCCACCAGGGTCGGTTGCTGTCTTGGGCGAATATCTTCACGCCATACAGGAAGGCACAGTCACCCTCCAAGCCCGAATGCCAACCACTTCTATGGAACCTGTGGGCGAGAAGGTCACTATCAAAGTTGTAAAGCCGTCGGGAGGGCAACAGGGGTCTATCTCTGGCATAGTGCTTGATCAGTCTGCCAGTCCCGTTGCTAATGTCACTGTCCAAGCCCTTCAAGATAGCACGGTAAAAGCCTCTTCAGTGACCAACGCTGTAGGGCAATTCCTGCTTGAGAACCTCCCTGCAGGAACATACACTGTTGTCGCCAAGCAAACTGGTCTGGAAGCGACAAGCAGTGTTACAGTGGAGGCAGGTAAAACTGCCTCTGTCACCCTACAATTGAGCCCTGTTCAACAAAATAACCCTGTCGCCATCGCCAAATCCATCGTCCAGATGCTTCGGGATTTGGGCGTCAGC
>Ga0326763_1000016_pt1 | contig 67542 bp, 57 predicted proteins | sample NORPS_P_FD_207671 | JGI IMG/M metagenome (GOLD analysis project Ga0326763, IMG submission 207671) | Hot spring water microbial communities from Norris Geyser Basin, Yellowstone National Park, WY, United States - NOR.PS_P | ecosystem: Environmental > Aquatic > Thermal springs > Unclassified...
AGACCCAAAGAAAGCAGTTGGTCGCGTTGGGCGAGCCTGCGCCGACCTGGTTCGTCTGGTTGCCCGGATTGAGATACTGCCCGCGCGACGTACCGCTGATCGTTTGGAAGTTCGCGCCAAACTGCGCAATCTGCGGCAGCGGACCGTTCAGCCCGATGCCGCACGTCGATCCGGTAGTAAACGTCTCGGTGCTACCACCGCCGGGATCCTGCGTGGACCGCTGGGTGCCGCTTCCGGCATCGATTCCCGAAAACGAGCGGATCGAGTTGGCTGAGGCATCCCCGGCTACGGCCGCGAGGACAAGAGCGAGTGCACTGACACGTGAACGCATGAGCGTGGGAACTCCCTGTTAGGCTGGGAGGGCCTTAGCGCTCGTTTCCGGTCGTGGGAAGATGGGAGTTCAACCGTTCCCGATGTTGAAGGCACGGTTGATCGATCTGCGGCGAACAACGAGCTTCCCGATCGCCAACATCGCAACAAAACTGTAATATGACCCCGGAGCCGGCGTCGCGACGACGTTAAGGGTTTCTGCGTCGACCAGCGAATTAGCTACGATGTTTTGCGAAAGCGGAACGAAACGCCAGCTGATATTGTCCACTTCCAGCGCATAGTTCTCGCTTCTGAACTGGATGCGTACCGGCTGCGTGTCCGCGGCGGCGAAGAAGAACTCAAGGTAAGTTGATGCAACCGGGGTCGGCAAAGGCACCGACGATGGACCACCCGGGAGCGTCGTCATCTCGGTCCCGTCGAGTTCCACACCGTAACTTCCAAGATTGATCGGCGTGCCGTTGCCATCTAGGAAGGAGATGAAGTTATACGGGTCCGGCGAGCCTACGTAAAAGCCGATATAGTCGATCCGCTGGCCAAACGGGGCCGTCGGCAGCGTAAAGCGGCTGGACGAAACGATACGGTTGTTGCCGACGCTGAGATAGCACCCGGCGTTCTGGTCGGGCGCGAGCCGCCGGTGGAACACGGTACCCGCGCCGACCAGGAAATCGCCATCGAAGCCCGTCGTGGCGCCGCACGCATCCATCGTCTCGGTCGTCACGCCCGCCTGCGGACTTATCCTGCCCTGCTCGACCCCGCCCACCGTGCGCAGCACCCCCGACGTTGCGGAGATCGTCAACGCCTGCGCGTCACCTGTAACAACGGCCAGTGCAACCAGAATCGGAAAACCTGCACGAATCCCCATGTCTGTCCCCCGGTGCGAAACCAAGGAAAACCATAGGACATTTCCGTAAACATGGAAACCCGGCGCAACGAAACTGCGCCAGACTGCCTTGGGCAGGTTTCAGACGAACTCGACTGCCTCGATTTCGTAATATTTTTCGCCGCCGGGGGTGATCACTTCAACCTCGTCACCCACGCGTCGCCCGATCAGCGCTCGGCCGACGGGCGAGCTGTAGCTGATTCGGCCGGCCTTGGCGTCGGCCTCAGTCTCCCCCACAATCTGGTACTGGAGCGGCTTATCGTCCTCGTCGATCAGCTTGACGGTTGCGCCGAACACCACCTTGTCGCCGCTCAGCGTCGTCGGATCGATCACCTGAGCGCGCGCCAGCCGATCCTCCATGTCGGCGATCATTGCCTCGTTCTGACCCTGGCGTTCCTTCGCGGCATGGTATTCGGCGTTTTCGGACAAATCGCCGTGCGCCCGGGCTTCTTCGATCGCCTCGACAATCGCAGGGCGCTCGACGGTCTTCAGGCGGTGAAGCTCATCCTGCAGGCGGGCATAGCCCTCGGCCAGCATTGGCAGCTTCTCGATCGTCGCCATGATTGTGTCTCTCCTCGTCAGCGCGAGCGCGTCCTGCAGAATAGCGGCCGGAGGCCGCGGTCCCGAACGGACCGCCGCCGAACCAACGCCCATCACACTATTCAGAACTCCGCGCTCAGCCCGCGATGATAGGCCTGCAGCGACCTGACTTCAAGCGGACGCTCACCAAGCGCCCGTATTGCGTGCGCCGCCGCTAAGCTGGCCGCGGCCGTTGTGAAATAGGGAACGCGATGCTGTAGAGCCGCGGCGCGGATCGATTGGCTGTCGCGCATCGCCTGCGCGCCCTCGGTGGTATTGACGACCAGCGCGATCGCGCCATCGCGGATGCGATCAACAATATGCGGGCGCCCTTCGGCGACCTTGTTGATCCGTTCGGCCGTCAAACCCGCTGCTGCGAGCGCGCGCTGCGTGCCGGCGGTTGCGATCAGGCCAAAGCCTTCGGCCGCGAGCTGTCTGCAAATTTCGACCGCACAGGCCTTGTCGCTATCCTTGACCGACACGAACACCAGCCCGCTCGCTGGCAGGCGAACGCCCACGCCTAGCTGCGATTTGGCAAAAGCCGTCGCGAAATCGGCATCGATGCCCATCACCTCCCCGGTCGATTTCATCTCTGGCCCCAACACCGGGTCCGATCCGGGAAAGCGCGCGAACGGAAAAATCGATTCCTTGACCGCGATGTAGTCGGTGGGGGTCGCGTCCCTCAGCCGGAAGCTGGAGAGCGTTTCGCCAGCCATCACGCGCGCGGCGATTTTGGCGAGCGGCACGCCCGTCGCCTTGGCAGTGAACGGCACGGTGCGACTGGCGCGCGGGTTGACCTCGATCAGATAGACTTCGCCGTCCTTCACCGCGAACTGCACGTTCATAAGGCCCCGGACGCCGAGTGCGCCGGCGAGCGCCGCCGTCTGCCGCTCGATCTCGTTCACCGTTTCGGCGGGCAGCGACCAGGGCGGGATCGAACAGGCACTGTCGCCCGAATGCACACCTGCCTCCTCGATATGCTGGAGCACGCCGCCGATATGCACTGTCTCGCCGTCGGCGATCGCGTCGACGTCGACCTCGATTGCGTCGGCCAGGTAGCGGTCGATTAACACCGGCGCGTCGCCGGAAACCTGCACGGCCTCGGCAATATACTGTTTCAGCTGCGCGGCGGAGTGGACGAGCTCGATGCCGCGCCCGCCGAGCACGTAGGACGGGCGGATGAGCGCAGGGAAGCCGACCTGTTCGGCGGCGGCCAGCGCTTCGGCCTCGCTGCGCGCGATGGCGTTGGGCGGCTGCTTCAAGCCTAGGCTGTCGACCAGCGCAGCGAAGCGCTCGCGGTCCTCGGCGAGGTCGATCGCGTCGGGGCTGGTGCCGAGGATGGGGATGCCCTCCGCATCGAGCGCGCGCGCAAGCTTCAGTGGAGTCTGGCCGCCGAGCTGGACAATGACGCCGAGCAGGGTGCCGTTCGCTTGCTCCGCTTCCAGGATTGCGAGCACGTCCTCGGCCGTCAGCGGTTCGAAATAAAGCCGGTCACTGGTTTCCGGGTCGGTCGAGACCGTCTCCGGATTGCAGTTGATCATGATGGTCTCGAAGCCGGCGTCCTTTAGCGCGAAGGACGCGTGGCAGCAGCAATAGTCGAACTCGATCCCCTGGCCGATGCGGTTGGGACCACCACCGAGGAGCACGACTTTGTTCGCTGCGCTCGGCTGCGATTCGTCTTCGGACCGACCGAAGGCGGGCGCCTCGTAGGTCGAGTACATATAGGGCGTCAGCGCTTCGAACTCGGCGGCGCAGGTGTCGATCCGCTTGAAGACCGGACGAACATCGAGTGACTGGCGGAGGGCACGGACCTCGGCCTCGGTCCGGCCCGATAGCGACCCGAGCTGCGCGTCGCTGAACCCAAGCGCTTTCAGCCGTCGCAGTCCGGCCACGTCGTCGGGTAACCCCTCGTGCACCACCTCGGCTTCGGCGAGCAAGATGGCTTCCAGCTGCGCAACGAACCATGGGTCGAAGCCCGAGATGCGGCAGATTTCGGACGCCTCCATTCCCTCGCGCAGCGCCTGCGCCGCCGCGAGCAGGCGCAGCGGCCGCGCGGTCGACAGCGCCGCTGCCAACTCGTCGCGCGAGGCGCCCTGCAGCGCGGTAACATCGTCCAGCCCGGTCAGCCCCGTCTCCAGCCCGCGCAGCGCTTTCTGGAGCGATTCCGGGAAGCTCCGCCCGATCGCCATCACCTCGCCCACGCTCTTCATCGAGGTGCCAAGCGTGTCGGCCGCGCCCTTGAACTTCTCGAACGCGAAGCGCGGGATCTTTGTCACGACATAGTCGATCGCCGGCTCGAAACTGGCGGGGGTCGCCTTGGTGATGTCGTTCGGCAGCTCGTCGAGCGTGTAGCCAACGGCCAGCAGCGCGGCGACCTTGGCGATCGGAAACCCTGTCGCCTTGCTCGCCAGCGCCGAGGACCGGGACACGCGCGGGTTCATCTCGATGACGATCATGCGTCCGTCCGCCGGGTTGACCGCGAACTGCACGTTCGACCCGCCCGTCTCCACCCCGATCGCGCGCAGGCACGCGATCGAGGCGTTGCGCATGCGCTGATATTCCTTGTCGGTCAGTGTCAGCGCGGGCGCGACGGTGATGCTGTCGCCAGTATGGACCCCCATCGGGTCGATGTTCTCGATCGAGCAGACGATGATGGCGTTGTCGGCGCGGTCGCGCACGACTTCCATCTCGTACTCCTTCCAGCCGAGCAGCGATTCCTCGATCAGCACCTCGCTGGTGGGGCTGGCAGCGAGACCGCCGGCGACGATCTCCTCAAATTCCTCGCGGTTCCAGGCTACTCCGCCGCCGGTGCCGCCGAGCGTGAAGGACGGGCGGATGACCGCGGGCAGGCCGACCGTCTCCAACGCTGCGAGCGCTTCGTCGAGGCTGTGTGCGATGGCAGACCGCGCACTTTCGAGCCCGATCGCAGTCATGGCCGCCTTGAACTTCTGCCGGTCCTCCGCCGTCTCGATCGCGTGCGGCTGCGCTCCGATCAGTTGCACGCCGTATTTGTGCAGCGTGCCGTCGGCGTGCAGCGCCAGCGCGGTGTTGAGCGCGGTCTGGCCGCCCATCGTCGGCAGGATCGCGTCGGGCCGCTCTGCCGCGATGATCTTGGTGACGATCTCGGGCGTGATCGGTTCGATATAGGTGGCGTCGGCCAACTCGGGATCGGTCATGATCGTGGCCGGGTTGGAGTTGACCAGCACGATGCGGTAGCCCTCGCGCTTCAGCGCGCGGACGGCCTGCGTTCCAGAATAATCGAATTCCGCCGCCTGGCCGATGACGATCGGCCCCGCGCCGATGACGAGGATGGACTGGATATCAGTGCGGCGGGGCATGACGGGCCTGGAAGGAAAGCGGACCCGCGCCTCATCCCCGCCCCGGCCCGCGATGGCAAGCCCGCCGCTCCGATGCCGCGCGCCTATCGCCGCCGCAGGCGCATCGCGCTCAGGCCGAGCAGCGCCGGACCCATGAGCGCCAGCCCTCCCGGCATGGCCGTTGGGACGGCGGGTGCTTCGACCAGCTGCGCGATGTCCATTGGCCAGAACTGGTCGATGGTAATCAGCTGGCCCTGGTCCACGAGGTTCATGAACGCGAACGTGTTCGGGATGAGACAGTTTTCCAGCCAGTCGCCGTTGATGCAGAACTCGTCATTTCCGTGCTTGAACGCGATCGAGGCGTTCTTGCGGAAATCGAAGTGCAGTGCGGTGGGTGTCGCGAACATCACCTCCTCGGTGTCGAGCGTACTTGCTTCCAGCATCGAGTCCGCGCTGGTGAAGTAGGTGCTATATCCATAAAGCTGCATGTCGACTGTGAAGCCGATGATGTTGGCGCTGCGGAGACGGCCGATCGTACCATCGGTCTCGATCGTGTAGGTCGCGCCGATCACACCGTCCCGCGATGATCCACGATAGACGAGTGCGTCTGCCTCCGCCGACATAACCAAGGCAAGCGCGGCCGCCAACGCGGACATGGTCCGTCTGTTCATTGTTCGCTCCCATTTCCTTTGACCGTCACGGCGGCCTGAAAACGCCTTTACAGCGTCGTAACGTTGTTTCCCAAGTAAATTGCACCAATTTGGTGACGCCCTCGCGTTAGCAATTTGCTTAACTTAGTTCCGGTCGTAAACGGCTGAATCGCAGGGTTGCGCCTTCGCGGCTGGCCGCGCTACGAACATTCCGGCGGCCGCAACGAGCGGCCAACGGCGGCAAAACGCGGTCCTCCGCAGCGCCGCATACCCAACGATCCCCGCGGAGACGTGTCATGGCCCTTCGGGTTGCAATCAACGGTTTTGGCCGAATCGGGCGCCTTGTTGCGCGAGCCATTCTTCAAGACAACCGCCACGGCATCGAGATCGTGGCCGTGAACGACCTCGCCGACGCCAAGACGAACGCAATGCTGTTCGCGCGCGACAGCGTGCACGGCCCCTATCGCGGCGACGTGCGTTCGGACGTCGCCGCGATCGTCGTCGACGGCCACCGCATCCGCGTCACTGCCGAGAAAGACCCGGCGAAGCTTCCACACGGCGAACTGGACGTCGACATTGCGCTGGAATGCACGGGCATTTTCACCAAAGCCGAGCAGGCGCAGGCGCATCTTACCGCCGGTGCCAAGCGCGTACTCGTCTCCGCGCCGATCACGCGGCGCGAGGAGGACACGCATGCGATGACGGTGGTCTACGGCGTCAATCATGACGCACTGACCGCCGCGCACACGATCGTCTCCAATGCCAGCTGCACAACCAACTGCCTCGCGCCTGTCGCCAAGGTGCTGCACGAAACGTTCGGCATCGAGCGCGGGCTGATGACGACCGTCCACAGCTACACGAACGATCAGAAAATCCTCGATCAGGTGCACAAGGACATGCGCCGCGCACGCGCGGCGGCGCTGAACATGATTCCTACGACCACCGGCGCGGCGCGTGCGGTGGGTGAGGTGCTGCCGTCACTCAAAGGCAAGCTCGACGGGTCGGCAATCCGCGTGCCCACGCCCAACGTCAGCCTGGTCGATCTGACCTTCGTCCCCGGGCGCGAGGTGACGCGCGACGAGGTCAACGCTGCGCTGAAGGCCGCGGCGGAACGCGGGCCGCTTGCGGGCATCCTCGCCTACACCGACGAGCCGCTGGTCAGCTGCGACTTCAACGGCTCGCCCGCGAGCTCGACCGTCGACAGCCTGGAAACCGCGGTAATCGAGGGCCGCCTCGTCCGCGTCGTCAGCTGGTACGACAATGAATGGGGCTTCTCGAACCGCATGGCCGATGTGGTGGCAGCGATGGGGAGATTGATCTAGGCGCAACCACTTAGGCAACGTCATTCCAGCGCAAGCTGGCGCCTGGCCGCGTGACGCGAGATTCGCGTCGGCCGGTCGGATCCCAGCTTTGGCAGGGATGACGGTGTAAGAGCGAGAAACGAAAGAGACGCTGCACCAATGGCTTTCCGTACGCTCGACGACCTGCCCGCCGATCTGCGCGGTCATCGCGTGCTGGTGCGCGGCGACCTCAATGTGCCCGTCGCCGACGGCCACGTCAGTGACGACACGCGCCTCCGTGCGCTGGTGCCGACACTCCGTGAACTGGCCGATCGCGGCGCGGCGGTGCTGGTACTAAGCCACTTCGGGCGGCCGAAAGGCCACGACGAGAGCCAGTCGCTGCACCGCGTGGCGAGGGCGCTGTCGAGCGTGCTCGGGCGCCCAGTCACCTTCGTCCACGATTGCGTCGGCGAGGTCGCCGCGCAGGAGAGCGCTGATCTTCGGGACGGCGACGTTGCAGTGCTGGAGAACACGCGCTTCCACGCGGGCGAGGAAGCGAACGATCCATCCTTCGCCGCCGAGCTCGCCAAGCTGGGTGACACGTATGTGAACGATGCCTTCTCGGCCGCTCACCGCGCGCACGCCTCGACCGAGGGCGTCACCCACCTGCTGCCGTCCTACGCGGGCCGCGCGATGCAGGCCGAGCTCGATGCGCTGGAACGCGCGCTCGGCAGCCCGCGGCGCCCGGTCGCAGCGATGGTCGGCGGGGCCAAAGTGTCGACGAAGCTCGACGCGCTGAAGCACCTGGTCAGCCGCGTGGAGCATCTGATGATCGGCGGCGGTATGGCGAACACCTTCCTCGCCGCGCGCGGCGTCGACGTGGGCAGGTCGCTGTGCGAGCACGAGCTCAAGCACCAGGCGCTCGAAGTGCTGGCCGCGGCCGAAGCAAGCGGCTGCACGGTCCACCTGCCTTACGACGTCGTGGTCGCAAGTGCGTTTCAGGCGGGCGCCGAGCATCGCGCGGTGAACGTCCACGAAATGGCAGCCGACGAGATGATCCTTGATCTCGGCCCTTCGGCGGTCGAGGCGCTCGCCGACGCGCTGAAGACCTGCGCGACGCTCGTCTGGAACGGCCCTTTGGGCGCGTTCGAGCTGCCGCCCTTCGATGCAGCGACGCTCAGCTTCGCGCGCCACGCCGCCGCGCAGAGTCAAGCTGGTGCGCTGATCTCAGTCGCGGGCGGTGGCGATACTGTGGCAGCGCTCGCAGCCGCGGGCGTCACCGATCAGCTGAGCTATGTCTCGACCGCGGGCGGCGCGTTCCTGGAATGGATGGAAGGTCGCGCGCTACCCGGCGTCGAGGCACTCCGCGCCTGAGCTCGCGTGCGCGGCTGGGCGCGGGCGGCATGACGCGCTAGTGCGCGGCGATGCTCCGCCCCATCGCCGCTGCCTTGTGCCTGATGACCGCCGCCCCCTGTGCCCTCGCCGCTGAAAGCTCGATCACGGCGCCCGGGCCGAAGGGGGCGCTGAGCGGGACGCTCGCCCTGCCCGCGGGCGACGTCCGAGCGGTCGCTGTGATCCTGCCCGGCTCGGGCCCAACCGATCGCGACGGCAACAATACGCTCGGCATCCGCGCGCAGCCTTACCGCTTGCTGGCCGAGGCGCTGGCCCGGCGCGGCATCGCCACGGTGCGTGTGGACAAGCGCGGTCTGTTCGGCAGCACCGCCGCCGACGATGCGGAAGACCTGACGCTGGCCGACTACGCGACCGACGCTCGCGCGTGGGTTGCGGCGGCGACCGCCGCCACCGGGCGCCCGTGCGCGTGGCTGATCGGCCACAGCGAAGGCGGCCTGATCGCGCTTCAGGCGGCACAGGGCCAGCTGGTATGCGGGCTGGTGCTCGTTTCCACCCCCGGCCAGCCGCTTGGCGACACCATTCGCGCGCAGCTGGGCCGCCAGGCGGCGGGCTCCGACCTGCTGCCCAAGGCGCTGGAAATCCTCGGTGAGCTGGAATCGGGTCGCCTCGTCCCCGCTGGCCGCATACCAGCGCCGTTGATGGGCGCTTTCGGCCCCAGCGCGCAGAAGCTGCTGATGAGCGAGCTGCGCTTCGATCCGTCATCCGAGCTCAGCCGGGTGAGGAAGCCCGTGCTGATCGTCGCGGGCGGCCGCGATCTGCAGGTGCGGGAGCGTGAGGCCGAGATGCTGCGCGCGGGCGATCCCGACGCCCGTGTCGTCGTCCTGCCGACGATGAACCACGTAATGAAAAGCGTCCCGGCCGACGATGACGCGAACTTCGCGAGCTATGGCGACCCGAACCTGCCGCTAGCCACGGGCCTCGCGCCAGCCGTCGCCGACTTCATCCTGTCGCCGAACTGAACCGTCGCTCAGGGCGCCTTGACCAGCTCGCCGCCCTTCACGACAGCGCGCACGTTCTGCAGCACGCGCACGTCGGCCAGCGGATCGCCGTCGACCGCGATCAGGTCGCCGTAGCGGCCAGCGGCGATCGCTCCAACGTCACCGGGACGACCCAGCGCCTCGGCTGCATTGATGGTCGCGGCGCGGATCGCTTGAATCGGCGTCATGCCCCACTCCACCATCGTCGCGAACTGCCTGGCATTGGTCCCGTGCGGATACACACCCGCGTCTGACGAGAAAATCATCCGCACACCCGCCTTGTGCGCTGCCCGAAACGTCTCGCGCTGCTTGCGTCCGATCTGGCGCTCCTTCTCCAGACTGTCGGCCATCACGCCGTTCTTCTCGCCTTCGGACAGGATGTAGTCGTCATTATAGATGTCCATGCCGAACCAGACGGGCTTCTTGGCGGCAATTGCGATGGTCTCGGCGGACGCGAGGCTCGCATGTTCGATCGTGTCGACGCCGTTCTCCACCGCTGCCCGGATGCCCGCGTCGCCGTGAGCGTGCGCTGCCACGCGGATGCCCTGCATATGCGCCTCATCGGTGATCGCCCGGATCTCGGCTGCCGATAGCTGCTGCGCGCCGACGTTGGTGTCAGCGTGGCTGAACACGCCGCCCGTCGCGCAGATCTTAATCACCTCGGCGCCGTATTTCACCACCCAGCGCACCTTCTGGCGCGCTTCCTCCGGCCCATTGAACACGCTCGGCTGGCGCTGGTCATAGCGCGGCGGCATGCCGGTGTCGTCGCAATGCCCTCCCGTCGATCCCAGCGCGTAGGTCGCGGGTACGATGCGCGGGCCGGGGATGAAGCCGCCCTCAATCGCCTGCTTCAGGCCGACATCCTCGAACCCGTCCGACCCGACATTGCGGACCGTGGTAAAGCCGGCCTCAAGCGTCTTCCTCGCGTTCGCTACGCCCACCGCCGTCCAGAAGCGGTCGGTGTAGTCCAGCTGCCGCCGCCCGCCGATCTCGGCAACGCTCGTCAGGTGGACGTGCATGTCGATGAGGCCCGGGAGCAGCGTCAATCCGGGCAGATCCACGCGCCGCGCCCCATCGGGCACCGCCGCGCCGCGCCGTCCGACCGAGCTGATCCGGCGGTTAATGATGATGATCTGCGGATCGGCAACGTAAGCACCGCGCTCCACATCGAGCATCCGTGCCGCGGTTACGACGACGGTTTCGGCGCGCGCCGCGCCACTCGCGAGCAGCAGGCCGAGCGCCAGCACAATGAACCTGTTCATGAGACCTCCTGTCCTCCCTCCGGTCGCCCTTTGTCGCGCGGGCTTGCGGCTGGCATACCGGCCACTCGCGAACAGCGGCAATAGCGGAGGGTGCGGCAATGCTGAGCGAATTCCGGGCGTTCGTCCTTCGGGGCAATGTGCTCGATCTGGCGGTCGCGGTGATCATCGGCGCAGCGTTCGGAGCGATCGTTACCAGCTTGACCGAAGACGTCATCATGCCCGTGATCGGCTCGGTGCTGGGCGGCCTCGACTTCTCCAGCTATTTCGTCCGTCTCGGCCCGATCCCCGCGGGTTTCAAAGGCGATCCCGGATCCTATGCCGACCTGAAGAAGGCTGGCGTCGCGATGCTCGGCTGGGGCGCGTTTTTGAGCGCGGTCGTGCGCTTCCTGGTGCTGGCGTTCGTGATCTTCTGGCTGGTGCGCGTGGCGAACCGCATAGTCGGCTCGGCGCTAACCCCTGACCCTGTTCCTGCTGAGCCAACGCCCACCGAGACGTTGCTCGCAGAGATCCGCGACGAACTGCGGGCGCGCAGACCGTGACCTCGGCCCGCAGGGATGAAAACACGGTGCCTGCTTAACAGGGGTAAGCAGCCAAACGTTGCCGCCCGCGGCTTCGTCGGCTATCTGAAGCGCCAGCCGCCCCGGACGCGACCGCACATCGCCTCCGGGGCGTAACATGTTGCGCCGCCGCCTGGCCCACCGGCCGCTCTGGCGCCCCAGAGTCGAAGGAGCCTGCCCCATGCGCCGCCGCCAGATCTACGAGGGGAAGGCGAAAATTCTCTACGAAGGGCCCGAGCCCGGCACGATCATCCAGTATTTCAAGGACGACGCCACCGCCTTCAACGCGCAGAAAAAGGGCACGATCAGTGGCAAGGGCGTGCTGAACAACCGTATCAGCGAGCATCTGTTCACGCTGCTGGGTGGCATCGGCATCCCCACGCACTTCATCCGTCGCCTGAACATGCGCGAACAGCTGGTGCGGCAGGTGGAGATCATCCCGATCGAGGTCGTCGTGCGCAATGTCGTCGCAGGCAGCCTCGCCACGCGCTTCGGCATCGAAGAAGGCACGCAACTTCAGCGCTCGATCCTCGAATACTACTACAAAGACGACAGCCTCGGCGACCCCATGGTCACCGAAGAGCACATCGCGGCCTTCGGGTGGGCAAGTCAGGACGAGATGCACGACATCGCCGACATGGCGATTCGCGTGAACGATTTCCTTTCCGGCCTGTTTGCGGGCGTCGGCATCAAGCTCGTGGACTTCAAGATGGAGTTTGGCCGCCTGTGGGAGAATGACTTCAGCCGCGTGATCCTCGCCGACGAGATCAGCCCCGACGGCTGCCGCCTGTGGGACATGCGGACCAACGAGAAGCTCGACAAGGACCGCTTCCGCCGCGACCTCGGCGGCGAGGTCGAAGCCTATCAGGAGGTGGCGCGGCGCTTGAACCTGCTGCCCGAGGGTGCGGCGACCACGGTGCTCGATCTGGAGAAGCACCGCCGCGCGCGGGGTAAGTAAGCTCCGCGCGAGGTGCTGTATTTACGGATGTTAGCTCCGCTTAGGACCGTTTGCCGCACCAACGTCACCGTTACTTTGCCGCCACAGATTTGCAGGATTTGCACAGACGGCGTCTGTCGAAAACGGAACCCGTTCAGGCCGCTTCCAGCGCGGGCAGGACAGTAGTAGCAGCGTAGCAATGCGGAGGCGGCCATCATGCCGCCCCGTTCATCGCGGAAATCCTTCACCCCACATGCAAGTCCGAAACCAGCCCGCCGCCCCTGTAATCGTGGATGACGCTCCGCCCACGCGACGGCGGCGTGATTGGAAGAGCCTACTGTTTGTGCTGCTAGGCATCGCAGCAATCGGCGGGCTGGCATGGTGGCTGACGACATCGGCCAAGCGGACGGATCAGCGCGCGCAGGCGGCGGCGCAGGGTGGAGGCGGTGGAGGAGGCTTTCCGGGCGCGGGCGGCGGGCGCGGCGGCGGACGCGCGGCGGTGGTGACGCTGGCGCCGGTCGAGGTCGCCGACGTCCCCATGGTTCGCACTGCGCTCGGCACGGTGACGCCGATCGCGACGGTCAATGTGCGCCCGCAGGCCTCGGGCCAGATCGTCGCGATCGACTTCACCGAGGGCCAGCTCGTCCGCAAGGGCCAGCGGCTGGCGAAGATCGATCCGCGGCCGTTCCAGGCAACGCTCGACCAGGCGCGCGCGACGCTGGCGCAAAGCCAGGCGCAGCTGGCGAACAGCCGCCTCGACCTGCAGCGCTTCCGCACGCTGCTGCAGCAGGACTCGATCGCGCAGCAGCAGGTCACCGCGCAGGAGGCGCAGGTCCGCCAGCAGGTGGCGCTCGTCGCCGCGAACGAGGCGGCGGTACGCGCGGCGGAGGTCAACCTGTCCTTCACGAACGTGCTCGCGCCGGTTGCGGGCCGGGTCGGCCTGCGGCAGGTAGATATCGGCAACTACGCAACCGCCGGTCAGGCCAACGCGATCGTCACGCTGACGCAGGTGGCGCCGATCGACGTGGCCTTCGCGCTGCCCGAGGACCAGGTGCCGCCCGTTGCGCAGAAATTCCGCAGCGGCGAGGTGCTGCCAGTGACGCTCTACGACCGCGGGCGCAGCCGTGTGCTGGCGAAGGGGCGGCTGTTCGCGCTCGACAACCAGGTCGATGCAACCACGGGCACGCTCCGCGCCAAGGCGCGGGTGACGAACGAGGATTCGGCGCTGATCCCCAACCAGTTCGTGAATGTCGATCTGACGGTCGATACGCTGAGCCAGATTCCGGTCGCTCCGGCGGCGGCGTTCCGCAGCGGATCGAACGGCGACTATGCCTATGTCGTCGGGCCCGATCGCGCCGCGCACGTCCGCTATGTGAAGCTCGGTCCCGCGGCGGGCGACAAGGTGGCGGTGCTGTCCGGGCTGCGGCCCGGCGAGCGCGTGGTGATCGAGGGCAGCGACCGGCTGACCGATGGAGCGCCGGTACGGCTGAGCGGCGACCGGCCGGGCGGGCGCTTCGGCATGCGCGGCGAGGGCGGCGGCGGTGGCGCTGCGGCCGGACCGGGCGGCCAGGGCGGCTGGCGCGGGCGCTTCGGCGGACCCCGCCCCGATGGCGCGCGCGGCGGCGGCGCAGGCGCTCCGGCCGGTGATCGCGGCGGCGAGGGCGGAGTCCGTGGCGCGCCCGCAGGCGGCGAGGTCCGCCCGGGCGCAGCGGGCAATGGCGCTGCTACCAGTAACGGCGCGGCGGGCGGAGCGGCCACCGGCGGGCCGGGCGGGCCGCGTGGCTGATATCGAGCCGGCGCTGCCCCGCGCCGAGCCCAACCCGGCGCGGCGCGAGCCCGCGGACCTTCCGCGCGCCGACGAACCCTCACCGGTGCGCGATGCGGGCGGCATCTCGGCGCCGTTCATCCTGCGCCCGGTCGCGACCGCGCTGCTGATGGTGGCGATGCTGCTCGGCGGCCTCGTCGCGCTGCGCTCGCTGCCGCTATCGGCGCTGCCCGAGGTCGATTTCCCGACGATCCAGGTGACAACCGCCTACCCCGGCGCGTCGCCCGACGTGATGGCGACGAACGTCACCGCGCCTCTGGAAGTGCAGTTCGGCCAGATGGCGAACCTTGTCCGCATGGCGTCGACGAGCGCGGCGGGTGCGTCGATCATCACGCTGCAATTCGATCTGACGATCCCGCTCGATGTCGCCGAACAATCGGTGCAGGCGAGCATCAATCAGGCGCAGAACCTGCTGCCGCCCGACCTCCCCGCGCCGCCGATCTACGCCAAGGTCAATCCCGCCGACGCGCCGATCATGACACTCGCGCTGACGAGCGACACGCTCCCGCTGACGCAGGTGCAGGCGCTCGCGAACAATCGGCTGGCGCAGAAGATCAGCCAGGTCGACGGCGTGGGGCTGGTGACGCTTGCGGGCGGCAACCGGCCCGCTGTGCGCATCCAGGCAAACCCGCAGGCGCTGGCGAGCTACGGCCTCAGCCTTGAAACGGTGCGCTCGGCGATCAGCAACGCCAATGCGAACGGAGCCAAGGGCACGCTGAACGGCCCCGCGCGCAGCTACACGATCGACGCGAACGACCAGCTGCTGACGATCGACCAATATCGCTCGCTCATCGTCGCCTACCGCTCGGGCGCTCCGGTGCGGCTGTCCGATGTCGCGCAGATCACGCTCGGCGCCGAGAACAGCGAGCTTGGCGCAAGCGTCGGAGCGGTCCCGGCGATCATCATGAACATCCAGCGCCAGCCCGGCGCGAACGTCGTCGCGACGGTCGACCGCATCAAGCGCGACCTGCCCGACTATCAGGCGACAATGCCGCCCGCGATCAAGATCCAGGTGCTGTCGGATCGCACCACCTCGATCCGCGCATCGGTCACCGACGCAGCATTCGAACTGGTGCTGGCCGTCGTGCTGGTGGTGATCGTCATCTTCCTGTTCCTTGGCAGTCCGCAGGCGACGATCATCGCAGGTATCGCAGTCCCGCTATCGATCGTCGGCGCGTTCATCGCGATGCATTTCCTGGGCTCCAGCCTGAATAACCTGACGCTGATGGCGCTCGTCATCGCATCGGGCTTCGTCGTCGACGACGCGATCGTGATGATCGAGAATATCGCGCGCAAGGTGGAGGAGGGCATGGCCCCCTTCCCCGCAGCGATCGAAGGCGCGCGGCAGATCGGCTTTACCATCGTGTCGCTGACCGTCAGCCTGATCGCGGTGCTGATCCCGCTGTTGTTCATGGGTGATGTCGTCGGCCGACTGTTCCGCGAGTTCGCGCTGACGCTGTCGGTCACCATCGTCATTTCGGCCGTCGTCAGCCTGACGCTGACTCCGATGATGGCTGCGCGCATGCTGAAGCGCGACCGCCGCGAGGGCTGGGCCGAGCGCACCGCGCACCGCGCGTTCGATGGGCTGAGCCGCCGCTACGACCGCGCGCTCCGCTGGACGCTGAAGCGCGAGGGCCTGGTGCTGCTGGTGTTCGCGGCGACGCTCGTCGTCACCGGGCTGTTCTATGCGGGGATGCCGAAGGGTCTGTTCCCGGTGCAGGATACCGGCCTGGTCGAAGCCGTCGTGCTGGCGGACCAGAGCGTCAGCTTCGATCGCATGGGCGGCCTCGTCACCAATCTCGACGAAGCGATCATGGCCGATCCCGATGTGGCGAGCGTCGCGAGCTTCCGCGGCGTCGACGGATCGAATGCCACGCTGAACTCGGGCCGGTTGCTGATCGCGCTGAAACCGCGCGCCAAGCGCAGCGCCGATTTCAATACGATCCTCAATCATATCCGCCGGCGCGCACTGAACGTCGCCGGGCTGTCGGTCAGCCTGCGGCCGGTGCAGGATCTGACGATCGAATCGACCGTTGCGCGCGCGCAGTATCAGATGGCGCTGCAGGGCGTGTCCTCGGCCGAGCTGTCCGACGCCGCCGACCAGCTGGTCGCAGCGCTCAACCGCACGCGCGAGGTGCGCAACGCATCGAGCTCGGCGCAGAATAACGGCGCGGCGATCTTCGTCAGCGTCAATCGCGATGCGGCCGCGCGCGTCGGCGTGACCGCGCAGGCGATCGACGACGCGCTCTACAACGCCTTCGGCCAGCGCATCGTGTCGACGATCTTCACCGAAACGAGCCAGAACCGCGTGATCCTCAATAGCGGCCAGACGCTACCCGGCATCGACGCTCTGCAGGGCCTCTATCTCACCAGCGCCAGCGGCCAGGCCATTCCGCTGACCTCGATCGCCACGGTGCGGCAGGGCACGGCGCCGCTGGTCATCGAACATGCCGGGCAGTTCCCGGCGGTGACGGTCAGCTTCGATCCGGCGCCGGGCTACGCGCTCGGCGACGCGGTCGACGCGGTGAAGCGCGAGCTCTCGCGTCTCAACCTGCCAGCATCGGTGCAGCCAGTGTTCCTGGGCTCGGCGCAGGCCTACCAGTCGTCGCTGTCGGGGACGCTGGTGCTGCTGCTCGCGGCGGTCGTCGTCGTCTATATCGTGCTCGGCGTGCTCTACGAGAGCTTCATCCACCCCGTCACCATCCTGTCGACCCTGCCGTCGGCCGGCATTGGCGCGCTCATCGCGCTGTGGCTCGCGGGCCAGAGCCTCGGGATCATCGCGGTCATCGGCATCGTGCTGCTGATCGGCATCGTCAAAAAGAACGCGATCATGATGATCGACTTCGCGCTGGAATATGAACGCGAGGAGGGCTGCACCGCGCTCCAGGCGATCCACCGCGCTGCGCTGGTTCGTCTGCGGCCGATCCTCATGACGACGGTTGCAGCAATCGGCGGCGCGCTGCCGCTGATGCTGGCGGGCGGTGAAGGCGCCGAGCTCCGGCGGCCGCTGGGCCTCGCGATCGTGGGCGGGCTGCTGCTGAGCCAGCTGATCACGCTGTTCACGACGCCGACGATCTATGTTGTGTTCGACCGCCTCGCCCAGCGCTGGAGCGGCTCGAGGCCGTCCACCTCGGGCGGCGCGCCGGTGACGGCGGGCGCTGCATGAATCTGCCCGGCATCTTCATCCGGCGGCCGATCGCGACGCTGCTGCTGACACTGGGGCTGATCGCGTCCGGCCTGTTCGCCTATCGCGCGCTGCCGGTAGCGCCGCTGCCGACGGTCGATCTGCCGACGATCTTCGTGATCGCCAACCTGCCCGGCGCCAGCCCGGAGACGATGGCAACCTCGGTCGCCACCCCGCTCGAACGCCGCCTCGGCACGATCGCGGGCGTGACCGAGATGACCAGCTCGTCCAGCCAGGGGCAGACGGGCATCGTCCTCCAGGCGTCGGACAAGCGCGACGTGAACGGGCTGGTCCGCGATATCCAGGCGCAGATCAACGCCGCGCGCGCCGACCTGCCCGCGACGCTGCGGTCGAACCCCACCTGGCGCAAGTTCAACCCCGCGCAGCAGCCGATCCTGATCCTCGCGCTCACCAGCAAGACGAAATCACCGCAGCAGATTTACGACGAAGCCTCGATCATCATCCAGCAGCGCATCGCCCAGGTGCCGGGCGTCGGCGACGTCGACATCGCGGGCAGTTCGCTTCCCGCCGTCCGGATCGAACTCAACCCCTTCGTGCTGGCGCGGCTGGGCATTTCGGGCGACGACGTGCGCTCGGCGATCGCGGCGGCGCAGGGCAACCGGCCCAAGGGCATCGTCACCGGCGGCGGCGACCGGTTCGTCATCTACACCGACCGCCAGCTGCAGAAGGCAGCCGATTACGCATCGCTCATCGTCGCCTACCGCAACGGCACGCCTGTGCGGCTGCGGGATCTGGCGAACGTCTATGACGGGCCGGAGGACGTGAACACCGCCGGCTATTTCAACAGCCAGCCAGCTGTCATCGCGCGCATCACGCAGGCTCCGGGTGCCAACATCGTGCAGGTGGTCGACGCAATCCGCGCGCAGCTGCCCGCGATCCAGGCCGCGCTTCCCGCCGACATCAAGCTCAGCGTGGCGGCGGAGCGAACGCGGACGATCCGCGCGAGCCTTGAGGAAGTGGAGATCAGCCTCGTCATCTCGGTCGGGCTGGTGGTGCTCGTCGTCGCGATCTTCCTGCGATCGTGGCGCGCGACGGTGGTGCCAGCAATCGCCGTCATCGCCAGCCTGATGGGCACGCTGTCGTGCATGTATCTCCTCGGGCTCAGCCTCAACAACATCTCGCTGATGGCACTCGTCGTCGCGACCGGGTTTGTCGTCGACGACGCGATCGTGGTGCTCGAAAACATCGCGCGGCATGTCGAGGCGGGCGAGGACCGCATGACCGCGGCGTTGCGCGGCGCGAAGGAGGTGACGTTCACCGTCGTCGCGATGACGCTGAGCCTCATCGCGGTCTTCCTGCCGCTGCTGCTGCTCGGCGGCATCCCGGGCAAGATCTTCGGCGAGTTCGCGGTGGTGCTCGCCGTTTCGGTCGCGATCAGCCTCGTTGTCAGCCTGACGACGACGCCGATGCTCGCCGCGCGCCTCGTCGCGGTCGGCGCGGAGCACGGGCGGGTGGCACGCTGGCTGGAGCGCTGCTTCACCACGATCGAGCGCCGCTATGACGTTGCGCTTGGCTGGGCGATGGACCGCCGGCGTCTGGTGCTGCTGATGCTCGCGGTGACGATCGGGCTCAATTTCTATCTCTATGCGAACAGCCCGAGCGGCTTCTTCCCGCAGCAGGATACCGGCCAGCTGTTCGGCGGCATCCGCATGGACCAGTCGGCGAGCTTTGAGGCGAGCCAGCAGAAGGTGAAGCAGATCGTCGCGATCATCCAGGCCGATCCGGCGGTCGATACGGTGACGGCGACGGTGGGCGGCGGGCGCGGCGGCTTCGGCGGCACGCAGATGTTCATCAACCTGAAGCCCAAGGGCCAGCGGCCGAACAGCGATGTCGTGACCGGACGGCTGCGGCCCAAACTGGCGCGGATCACGGGCGCCAGCACCTTCCTGACGAACGTGCAGGATCTTCGCGTGGGTGGCCGACGCAGCAATTCCGCCTACCAATACACGCTATTCTCGGACGATCCGGCCGAGCTGCGCAAATGGGCCGAACGGCTTGCCGATGCGATGCGCGCCAGTCCGTTCTTCACCGATGTCGACACCGATCAGCAGGATCGCGGGGTCGAGCAATATGTGAACGTCAATGCCGACGCGGCGGCGCGGCTGGGACTGACCAACCGCCAGATCTCGAGCGCGCTCTACAACGCCTTCGGCCAGCGCGGCGTGGCGACGATCTTCAACGAGGTGAACCAGTATAGGGTCATCATGGAGGTCGATCCGAAATTCAGCCGCGATCCAGCCGCGCTCGACAATGTCTACGTTGGCGGCCGGCCGCTCTCGGGCGTGACCGCCAGCGCATTCCAGGTCGACACCTCGGCGACCGGGCAGTCGGCGGTGTCGACCGGGCCCGCGGTCGCGCAGCCCGGAGCGGGCCCGGCGAACGCACTGGCGCCCAGCCTCGCGCAGACCGCGGTCGCGGGCGGCGGCGGCTCGCCGTCGGGCGTGTCGATCTCCACCGCGCCGCAGCGCGCGGTGCCGCTCTCGACGGTCGCGAGCATCGCGCTCGCCGCCGCGCCGACAAGCGTCAACCATCAGAATACCGACGCCGCGACGACCGTCAGCTACAATCTCGCTCCGGGCAAGACGCTCAGCCAAGCCAACAAGGAGATCGTGCGACTGGAGCAGGTGATCGGCATGCCGCCCGGCGTGCGCGGCGACAGCGCGGGCACGGCGAAGGCGTTCCGCGACACCTTCTCCAACCTGCCGCTGCTGTTCCTGACCGCGCTTCTCACGATCTATCTGGTGCTCGGCATCCTCTATGAGAGCTTCGTGCACCCGTTCACGGTGCTTTCGACCCTGCCCTCGGCGGGTGTCGGCGCGCTGATGGCGCTGCTGGCGCTCGATATGCCGCTCGATCTCATCGGCATCATCGGGATCGTGCTGCTGATCGGCATCGTGAAGAAAAACGCCATTCTCATCATCGACTTCGCGCTGGTCGCCGAGCGCGAACGGGGGCTGACATCGATGCAGGCGATCCGCGAGGGCGCGGTGCTGCGCTTCCGGCCGATCATCATGACGACGCTCGCTGCGATTTTCGGCGCGCTGCCGCTGGCGATCGGCTTCGGCGAAGGCTCCGAACTGCGCCAGCCGCTGGGTGTGGCGATCATCGGCGGGCTGATCGCCAGCCAGATGCTGACGCTGTTCACCACCCCGGTCGTCTATCTCTATCTCGACCGCATCCGCACGTGGCGCAAGCGCCGCGACGCGCGCAAGGCCGCCCGCCGCGCCGCGCGCGCTCCGCAACTCCCACCCCAGGCCGTTCCCGCCGAATGACATCGACATCCGCCCGCCTGCCGCTCGCTCTGGTGCTGCTCCTCGCCGCGTGCAAGGCGGGGCCCAACTATGTGCGTCCGACAACGCCGATCACGCCCGCGTTCAAGGAAAGCGTGCCCGGCTTCCAGACCGCCACCCCGCTCGACGGAATCGACAGGGGCCAGTGGTGGACGCTGTTCGGCGACCCCGAACTGAACGCGCTGGTCGACGAGCTGCAGCGCAACAACCAGACGATCGAGCAGAGCCTCGCAGCCTATCGCCAGGCAGTCGGCCTGCTGCGCCAGAACCGCGCCAACCTGTACCCGACGATCGGGAGCACCGCGACCTTCACCAACTCGGGCGTCGGCGCGTCGTCCAACCGCGCGGGCGGAGTGGCGCTCGGCGGATCGGGGAACGCCTACCGGCTGCAGGCGACGGGCAGCTGGATCATCGACCTGTTCGGCCAGGTCCGGCGCAACATCGAAGGAGCGCGCGCCAGTTCCGAAGCCGCCGCGGCGGACATCGCCAATGTCCGGCTCGCGCAGACGGGGCAGCTCGTCTCCAGCTATCTCCAGCTGCGCAGCCTCGATGCCGATGCGCTTGCCCTCGACGCGAGCGCTGCCGCCTTCCAGCGCGACCTGCAGATCACCACCAACCGCTATAATGCCGGGATCGCCGCCAAGACCGACGTCGTCCAGGCGCAGACGCAGCTGCTGAACGCGCAGGTCTCCGCACGCGACAACCGGCGCGCGCGGGGGGTCCTTGAACATTCGATCGCGATCCTTGTCGGCCGGCCGCCGGCCGCGCTCACCATCGCCCAGCGGCAGGACTGGCAGCCCGTCACCCCCGTCCCGCCCGCGGGCGTGCCGTCGGCGCTGCTCCAGCGCCGCCCGGACATCGCAGCCGCCGAACGGCGCGTGCAGGCCGCGAACGCGCAGATCGGCGTGCAATCGGCTGCGTTCTTCCCGCAACTGACGCTGAGCGGCAATGTCGGACAGACCAGCTCGACGCTTGGCGATCTCTTCGCCGCGGCCGCGAATACCTACAGCCTCGGCCCAAGCCTCGCGCAGACGGTGTTCAGCTTCGGCCGTCGCCAAGCGCTCGTCGCGCAGGCGCGCGCGCAGCGCGACCAGACGATCGCCACCTATCGCCAGACCGTTCTGACCGCGTTCGCCGATGTGGAAGACAATCTGCTCGCCACGCGCATCTTCCGCGACGAAGTGGCACTGTCGCAGCAGGCAAGCCGTGCCGCCGACCAGGCCGAGGCACTGGTGCGCAACCAGTATAAGGCCGGCCAGGTCGATTACAGCCAGGTCATCGTCGCGCAGACCACCGCGCTCAACACGCGCCGGTCGCTGATCACCACGGCCTTCAACGCGCAAGCGGCGGCGGTGAACCTGATCGTGGCGCTTGGCGGTGGCTGGGACGTGCGCACCGCCGATCCGATCGTCGCGCCGCCCACCGGCCCCACCTCGGCGCGCGTGCAGCAGGTGAACGGTCAATAGGCGCCGCGCCGGGCGGCGCTGCCGGTGCGGAACCCACGCCAGCCGCCGCCACCCGCACGCAAGCCCTGCCGGACCGCCCTCCCCGGCCGCGCGAGACCGGCGGTCGACCGGCCGACACGCCAGCCACCGCGCCTTGCCCGTTCGCGTTGCGTTCCGCTATCGTCCGCGCCATGCAGGGCCTTGCATCCTCCGTCCCCGCTCACCGCGCGCCGATGGAGGACGCGCCCACCGCAGCCGAGGTGACACGCGGCCTCACCCGCCTGTTCTGGCGCATGGGGCTGGCCTGCGCTGCCGAATGCCCGCTCGGCAACGGCCAGCGCGCCGACCTTGTCGCACTGGGGCGATGCGGGCGGCTGACGATCGTCGAGGTGAAGGTCAGCACGGCCGACCTTAGACAGGACGCGAAGTGGCGCGGCTATCTCGATTATTGCGATCGGTTTTATTGGGCCGTGCCGCCCGGCTTCCCGCTCGCTCTGTTCGAGACCGAAGCCTATGGCCACGGACGCGCCGGGCTCATCGTCGCGGATTGGCACGACGCCGCGATTTTGCGCGAGGCTGCGTGGTCGCCGCTTCCCCCGGCCCGCCGCAAGAGCGAGACGATCCGCTTCGCGATGCGCTCCGCCGACGCGCTGATGCGGATGATCGATCCGGGACTGGTGGAGCCGGTAAGCTAGATCCTCCCCGCCTCGGGGGAGGTCCGGATCGACCGCGAGGACAGCACGAAGCCGTCGCGCTCGGCGCGGGTCGATGATCGCAAAGTTGCCCGTCCGCGGCTGTCCGGTAGGCACTGCGCGCTCCCGCCGGTATGACGGGCGCGTCGGCAAGCGGGGAGCGGGGATGGCGACGGACCTTGAGATCGCGCGCAGCGTCGCGCTGCGGCCGATCAGTGCGATCGCCGCCAGGCTGGGCGCGCCCGAGGACGCGGTTCAGCCCTATGGCCGCGACAAGGCCAAGCTCGATCTCGGCTTCCTGCGAGGCGCCCCCGCGCGCGCCAAGCTGATCCTCGTCACCGCAATCAACCCCACCCCCGCGGGCGAAGGCAAGACCACCACCAGCGTGGGCGTCGCCGACGCGCTCAACATGACCGGCCGCCGCGCCGTGCTGTGCCTGCGCGAGCCGTCGCTTGGCCCCTGCTTCGGCCAGAAGGGCGGCGCGACCGGCGGCGGACGCGCACAGGTCGCGCCGATGGAGGACATCAACCTTCACTTCACCGGCGACTTTCACGCGATCACCGCCGCGCACAACCTGCTGGCGGCCATGATCGACAACCACGTCTATTGGGGCAACGCGCTCGGCATCGACACGCGCCGGATTGTCTGGCGGCGCGTGATGGACGTGAACGACCGGGCCTTGCGCGACCTCGTCGTCGGGCTGGGCGGCGTGGCGAACGGCCAGCCCCGCGAGACGGGGTTCGACATCACCGTCGCCTCCGAGGTGATGGCGTGCCTGTGCCTCGCCGGGGATCTGGCCGACCTGGAGGCGCGGCTGGCGCGGATCATCGTCGCCTACACGCGCGACCGGCAGCCGGTGACCGCAGCCGAGCTGAAGGCGGTGGGCGCGATGACGGTGCTGCTGAAGGACGCGATCAAGCCCAACCTGGTGCAGACGCTGGAGGGCAACCCGGCGCTGATCCACGGCGGGCCGTTCGCCAACATCGCGCATGGCTGCAATTCGGTCATCGCCACGCGCGCCGGCTTGCAGCTTGGCGACTATGTGGTGACCGAGGCCGGGTTCGGCGCGGACCTGGGCGCGGAGAAATTTTTCGACATCAAGTGCCGACAGGCCGGGCTGGAGCCCGCCGCCGCGGTGCTCGTCGCGACCGCGCGGGCGCTGAAGATGAACGGCGGCGTCGCCAAGGCGGAACTGGGCGCCGAGGATGTCGCAGCGGTGGAGCGCGGATCGGTCAACCTCACGCGCCACATCGAGAACCTGCGTGCGTTCGGCGTGCCCGTGGTGGTCGCGGTCAACCGCTGCATGACCGATACGGATGCCGAGCTCGACGCGATCCGCGCCGCAGCAGCGCCGCTTGGGGTGGACGCGGTGGTGTGCACCCACTGGTCCGATGGCGGCCGCGGCGCGGTGGAGCTGGCCGACCGTGCAGCGACGCTGGCCGACAGCGGCACGGCGCGCTTCGCCCCGCTCTATGCGGACGAATTGCCGCTGCTGACCAAGATCGAGACCGTCGCGCGGCAAATCTACCGAGCGAGCGGGGTCAGCGCCGACCCCTCGGTTCTTGGCCAGCTGTCCCGCTTCGAGGCGATGGGCTTCGGCGGCTTGCCCGTCTGCATCGCCAAGACCCAATACAGCTTCTCCGCCGACCCGGCCGCGCTGGGCGCGCCGCTGGGCCACATGCTGCCGGTGCGCGAGGTCCGCCTGTCCGCCGGCGCGGGCTTCGTGGTGGCGGTGTGCGGGGACATCATGACCATGCCGGGGCTGCCGAAAGTGCCAGCGGCGGAGGGGATGGGGTTGGGGCGCGAGGGGGAGGTCGTGGGGTTGGGGTGAGGGCCAGACCCTTGAACTGCCCGCGTCGTCAACTGCACCTGGAGCAGGTGCGATCCGGAACAGCCGGGCCTCGTTCAACGCCTTCGACGGCCGACTGCAGAACGCCCGGCCGAGCGGTCCTTGCTCACGGCTTGCGTCCCCTGCGATCGCCCCCCGTCACGCACGCGGATGCGAATGCCGATAGACGTCCAGCAGGTGCGCCGCGTCGACCGCCGTGTAGATTTGCGTCGACGAAAGGCTCGCGTGGCCCAGCAGCTCCTGGATCACGCGCAGGTCGGCACCGCGCGCCAGCAGATGCGTCGCGAAACTGTGGCGCAGCGCGTGCGGCGTCGCGGTCGACGGGAGGCCCAGCGCCGCGCGGGCGCGGCGGACGCTGACGCGCACCAGCCCCGGATCCAGAGGGCCGCCCTTCGCGCCGCGGAACAGCGCATCGCCCGGCGCCAGCGCGAACGGCAGCAGGCGCGCATAGGCCTCCACCGCCTCGCGCACCTGCGGGAGCAGCGGCACGATCCGCGTCTTGGCGCGCTTGCCGGTGACGCTGAGCGTGTTCCCGAGCGGCAGCGCCTCCCGCTGAACCGCAAGAGCCTCGCTGACGCGCAGGCCCGCGCCGTAGAGCAGGTGCAGCACCGCATTGTCGCGCGCGGCGATCCAGGGCTCGTCCGGCTCGTCGGCTGCGGCAGCGATCAGGCGCTTGGCCTCGCCCATGCCCAGCGGCCGCGGTGCGCGCTTGGGCACCTTGGGGCTGGCGAGGCCGACGAGGCCGGGCGGATCGATGCCGCGATGCTCGGCGGCGAATGCGAAGAAGTCACGGATCGCCGCGAGGTCGCGGGCGACCGCCGCCTGGCTCACTCCGTCGGCCCGCCGCGCGGACAGGAAGGCGCGGAAATCTGCGCGGGACATTTCGGCGAGCGCTCGCTCTGTCACCGGCCCGCCAAGATGGGGCGCCAAGAACCCGGTCAGGTGCCGCAGCGATACGGCATAGGCGCGGATGGTGTGCGGGGATCGGCGGCGGCCATGCTCCAGCCAAGCCAGCCAGCGCGCGATCAGCGGCTCGGCGGGGGCGCTCGCAGTAGCGGATGTGCTCATGCAGTCTCTCGCGACGGGACGTGCAGGCCGGCGGGGTAGACGCCCCCGTCGGCGAAGGGCCCGCCGCGATCGAACACCGAGCGCCTTCCCGACACAATGCCCGACGTTTCGGGCAACGATGACCGAAAACCGGGTTCAGCCGATCGTTTGCCCGGTTTTCTGCCAATCCGCCAGGAACGCCGCCAAGCCCTTGTCGGTCAGCGGGTGATTGAACAGCGCGCGTATGACCGATGGCGGCGCGGTCATCACGTCGGCGCCGATCTTCGCGGCCTGCAGCACATGGATCGGGTGACGCACGCTCGCCACCAGGATTTGCGTGCGGAAGTCATAGTTGTCGTAGATCGTGCGGATGTCGGCGATCAGCTCCATGCCGTCCTGACCGACATCGTCGTGGCGGCCGACGAAGGGCGAGATGAAGGTCGCACCGGCCTTTGCCGCCAGCAGCGCCTGGTTGGCGCTGAAGCACAGCGTGACGTTCACCATCGCCGCCTCATCGGTCAGCCGCTTGCACGCGCACAGGCCCGCGGGGGTCAGCGGCAGCTTGACCGCGACGTTCTGAGCGATCGCGCGCACCACGTCGGCCTCGCGCATCATGCCGTCATAGTCGGTCGCGACGACCTCGGCGCTGACCGGGCCGGGAACGATGGCGGCGATCTCGCGCACGACGTCCAGGAAGTTGCGGCCCGCCTTGTGGATCAGGCTGGGGTTGGTGGTGACGCCGTCGAGCAGCCCGGTCTCGGCCAGCTGGGTGATCTCGGCAACGTCGGCGGTGTCGGCGAAGAATTTCATGGAGCGCTTCTCGCCCGCGGCGCCTGCCGCGGCAAGGGTGTCGGCGGACATCACACTTCGCCGGCCAGCAGGCGACTAGGGCCTGGAGGGTTGTTATCCGCATCGCGCGAGATGCGGCGCAGACGCAGCGGCTCGATTTCGGCCTGGTGCGCCCCGGCCAGCGGCTGCTGACCCGCGGACCCCATGCGGGCTCGGCGCGCTCGCACTCGGCCGCCGCCGCCGCACGCGCTGACGCCCACGCCGGCCGCGCTCGCATCTGCGCCGAACCGAAGCCGCCGGGCCTTGCACGCGCCGCTGGCTGGGGCATGATGGCCGGTGGGCTGGAGGAGTGGACGCGTGGACCCATTGCGGATGACCGGGGCGTGGTTCGGCCAGTATTTCTACGCCGACGGGCGCGCGCCGGTGCGCTTCATCGCGAACCTTGCGGAAGAGGACGGCGGCGGCGGCTTCGCGGGCGAGGTGAGCGAGCCCAACCACATCGCGGGCACCGCGCCGACGCTTCACGCGATCGTGCGCGGATCGCGCAGCGGCACCGCGTTCCGCTTCACCAAGCAATATGACGGCGAAAGCGATGCGGCCCACGCGGTCGGCTATCGCGGCGCGATCGAGGCCGACGGCGCCGAGGCGGCGGGCGAGTGGGCGCTCGCCGGAGAGCGCGGGCGTTTCCGGATGACGCGCGCGGTGCTGACCAATGAGGAACAGGCCGCCGAGCTGGCGGTGACGCGCGGAGCCGGCACCCTTCGGTGACTTTCGAGCACCGCGTCGGCCCGGCTAGGGCGGCGGCCATGCAGCTTCGCTTCACCCAGGTCGATGCCTTTGCCGAGCGCCCGTTCACCGGCAACCAGGCCTGCGTGATGCCGCTGACGGAGTGGCTGCCCGACTCGACGCTCCGGGCGATCGCGAACGAGAACAACGTCGCGGAAACGGCCTTCTACCTGCCTGATGCAAGCGGTGCGGCGGACTTCGAACTGCGCTGGTTCACGCCCGCGGTCGAGGTGGCGCTGTGCGGCCACGCGACGCTTGCGAGCGGGCATGTGGCGCTGGGCGACGCGCCCGGGCGGCAGCGCGTTACCTTCGTCACGCGCAGGTCCGGCGTGCTCGCGGTCGAGCGGGCGGGCGACGGCTATGCGCTCGACCTGCCAGCGATGGCGCCCACCGCGTCCGAGCTGCCGGGCCTTGCCGGGGCGTTGGGCGCGGTGCCCGAAGCGGTGCTGATGCGCGGGCACGATTACGTGGTCGGCGTCTTCGCGCGTCCCGAGCAGGTGCTGGAGCTGAAGCCCGACTTCCGTGCGCTCGCGGCGCTGCCCGGCGGCGACGTGCTGGTGATCGCCACGGCTGCGGGCGGCGAGGCCGACGTCACCAGCCGCGTCTTCGCTCCGGGCGCCGGCGTCGACGAGGACCCCGTCACCGGCTCGGCGCACGCGATCATCGCGCCCTACTGGGCCGAGCGCCTCGGCCGCGCCGCCTTCAGCGCGCACCAGGCGAGCGCGCGCGGCGGGCGTCTGAAGGTCGAACTGCGCGGCGACATTGTGCGGCTGACCGGCGGCTGCGTGACGGTGATCGACGGCACGATGCACCTGTAGGCAAGGGGCGACAGGCGGCGGCGAGTTGGTTAGGCTTTCACGGATGAGCACCACGCCAACCGGCCCACGCCTGCAACGCGCGACGCTGGTCGTCGCCGATCTGGAGCGCGCGCTCGGCTTCTACCGCGACGTGCTGGGGCTAAGCGTCGCCTACGTGCTGGCGCACCGCGACGAGAGCTATTCGATCCCCGTGTTCGACATTCCCGCAGGCGCGCGGCTGCGCTTCTGCACGCTCTCCAGCCCGACGCAGGAGCGCTGCCTGGCGCTGACTGAAGTCACCGGCGCGCCGCTCTACCCGGTGCCGCGCCCGCGCCGCGCGGCGGTGGTGATGGAGGTGCCCGATCCGGACCGAGTCGTCGCGGGCGCCACGGCGCTGGGGCTGCAGGTCTATCCCGAGGAGGTGCTGAAGACGCCCGACGGCCGAACCGGGCGCGAGATCGGGATCGTCGACGCCGACGACCACCTCGTCGTCATCTACACCATCACGAGCCGCACCGCTTGAGCACCGCCGCCGCGCTCGCGCCCGCCCCGGTCGTCGACGCGCCCTACCCTCGCCCGCTGACGTCGTGGGCGCTGGTGGCGCTGCTGACCGTCACCTACGTCTGCTCGTTCATCGACCGGTACATGCTCGGGCTGCTCGTAGGGCCGATCAAGGCGGATTTCCGGCTTTCGGACAGCGATATCGGCCTGCTCGCCGGGCCGGCCTTTGCAATCTTCTACGCAACCATCGGCCTGCCGCTCGGCTGGCTCGCAGACCGGCGCCCGCGCACGCTCATCCTGGCGTTCGGAATCGCGATCTGGAGCCTCGCGACCGCTGCCTCGGGGCTAGCGACGGGCTTCGCGGGGCTGTTCGTGGCGCGGATGCTCGTCGGCTTCGGCGAGGCTGCGCTGGCGCCGTGCGCGCTCAGCATGATTTCCGACAGCTTCCCGCCCGAGCGGCGCGGCAAGCCGGTCGGGGTCTACTCGGCCGCGCTCGCGATCGGGGCCGGACTGGCAGCGATCATCGGAGCCAAGGTGCTGGGGCTGGCGGCGGGCGGGGTCGCCCTGCCCGTGCTGGGCCGCACCGAGCCATGGCGCTTCGCGTTCATCGCGGTCGGCCTGCCGGGCCTGCTGCTCGCGGCGCTGTTCCTCATGGTGCCGGAGCCCGCGCGCCGCTCCGGCCCGCGCGTCGTCGGCGGGTTCGGAGCTGTGTTCGCGCTCGTCGGCCGCCGCTTCGGCGCGTTCGGGGGAGCGGTCGCGCTTGTTTGCGTGATGACCATTGTCGCCTACAGCCAAGGCGGCTTCGGCCCGGAGACGTTCCGCCGCGCGTTCGGCTGGGCACCCGCGGATTATGCAAGGGTGAACGGCACCATCAATCTGATCGTTGGTCCGACGGCGGTGTTCGGCACGGGCGCGCTGATCGACTGGCTGAAGCGCCGCGGGGTGCGCGACGCGGCGTTTCGCATGCTGATGGCGGGCTTTCTGCTGATGGTGCCGCTGAGCGCTGTCGCGTGGCTGATGCCGACTCCCACGGCCGCCTTCGTCGGGCTGGCGCTGTCGTCGCTCGGCATCGCCACGGTCACAGCGGCGGGGATCATCGCGCTCATCGAGATCGCGCCGCCCGCACTGCGCGGCAGCATCGTCGCGCTTTATTATATGGCGATCTCGATCACCGGACTGCTGCTCGGGCCGCCGACCGTGGGCGCGCTTTCCAAACACGCGTTCGGCGAGGCGCACCTTGCGCTCGCGATGGCCGTCACTCCGCTGCTCTATGGTGCGCTGCCGCTGTTCGCGCTGCCGGTCGTCGCACGCGCCTACCGCCGCCGCCTGGCCGAGGTCTAGGCCGTGCCGCTGTGGGCAATCCTCAGCTTCGATGCGCCGGGCGCTGCGCTGCTGCGCAAGCAGCATCTCGCCGCACACCTGGCGCATATGGAAGGCGCGTTGCAGCCGCTGAAGCTTGCCGGGCCGCTGCGGACGCCCGCGGGCGACTTCGCGGCGTCGCTCGGCATCGTCGAAGCCGACAGCGCCGAGGCGGCGCGCGCCTATATCGAAGCCGATCCGTATTTCCGCGCGGGCGTGTGGGCGCGCTGCGAGGTGTTCGCCTTCACCGCCGCGGCGGGCGAATGGGCGGGCGGCATCAGCTGGGCACCGCTGACCGATGGCGGCGGCGGAGCGTAGACATGCCGGTGCAGGCGAAGATCTGCGGGCTGACGACGCCCGGGACCGTCGACGCTGCCGTGGCGGGCGGCGCGGCGTGGGTGGGCTTCGTGTTCTTCCCGCCCTCGCCGCGCAATGTCTGCCCGGACCTCGCCGCACGCCTGGCCGCGCGCGTGCCTCCGCGCGTGGGCCGCGTGGGGCTGTTCGTCAACGCCGACGACGCGCTCATCGACAGTGCGGTTCGCGCGGCCGCGCTGACCGCGATCCAGCTGCACGGACTTGAACCGCCCGCGCGCGCTGCGGCGCTGAAGGCGCGGCATGGTGTGGAGGTGTGGAAGGCGCTGCCCGTCCGCACGGCCGCCGACGTTGCCGCCACCGGCGGCTGGCGCGGCGTCGTCGACCGCGTGCTGCTCGATGCCAAGCCGTCCGCCGGCGCCGCTCTGCCCGGCGGCAACGGCCTGCGCTTCGACTGGCAGCTGCTGGCGGACTCGCGCCCGCCGCTGCCGTGGATGCTCGCGGGCGGGCTCGATGCGGCGAACCTTGGCGATGCAGTGGGCGTGACAGGAGCGCGCGCCGTCGATGTCTCAAGCGGGGTGGAGGTTGCGCCGGGGGTCAAAGACCCGCAGAAGATCGCCGAGTTCCTCCACATCGCCGGACAGCTTTGACCCCCACATCCTTCGCCCACGGCCCCGACGCGCGCGGCCATTTCGGCCCGTTCGGCGGCCGCTATGTCGCCGAGACCCTGATGCCGCTGATCCTTGAGTTGGAGGCGGTGTGGCGCGATGCCAAGCAGGACCCGGATTTCTGGGCCGAGTATCACTGGCTGCTGACCCACTATGTCGGCCGCCCCTCACCGCTGTATTTCGCCGAGCGGCTGACGTCGTATCTGGGCGGCGCGAAGATCTATCTTAAGCGCGACGAGCTCAACCATACCGGCGCGCACAAGATCAACAACTGCGTCGGCCAGATCCTGCTCGCGCGGCGGATGGGGAAGACGCGCATCATCGCCGAGACCGGCGCGGGGCAGCACGGCGTCGCGACCGCCACCGTCGCAGCGCGCTTCGGGCTGCCGTGCGTCATCTTCATGGGCGAGCGCGACATCGAGCGGCAGCGGCCCAACGTCTTCCGGATGCGCCTGCTGGGCGCCGAGGTCGTGCCCGCGACGTCGGGCAGCCGGACGCTCAAGGATGCGATGAACGAGGCGCTGCGCGACTGGGTGACGAATGTCGCGGACAGCTTCTACATCATCGGGACGGTCGCGGGCCCGCATCCGTATCCGGAGCTGGTGCGCGACTTCCAGTCGGTGATCGGCCGCGAGGTGCGCGGGCAGCTGGCAGCGATGGGCGAGCGCGGGCCGGATCTGCTGGTCGCCGCGATCGGCGGCGGATCGAATGCGATGGGCCTGTTCCATCCGTTCCTGGACGACGCCGACGTGCGGATGCTGGGCGTCGAGGCGGCGGGCAGGGGCATCGAGACCGGAGCGCACGCGGCGTCGCTGGCGGGCGGAGTGCCGGGCGTGCTGCACGGCAACAAGACCTACCTGCTGCAGGACGCCGACGGCCAGATCGCCGAGGCGCACTCGATCAGCGCCGGGCTGGACTATCCGGGGATCGGGCCGGAGCACGCGTGGCTGCGCGATTCCGGACGGGTGGACTACACCCACGCCACCGACGCCGAGGCGCTGGACGCGTTCCAGCTGCTGTGCCGGCTGGAGGGCATCATCCCGGCGCTCGAACCTTCGCACGCGCTCGCCGCGGCCATGCGCGAAGCTCCGAGGATGGGGCGCGACGAGGTGGTGGTGCTGAACCTGTGCGGGCGCGGCGACAAGGACATCTTCACCGTCGCCGATGCGCTGGGAGTGGCGATTGGCTGAGTGCCCTCCCCCGTCCCTGTCAGCGGCTCGGCCACTCGCTCGCATCAGCGGGACGGCGACAGCGACCGGCTGCGTGAGCGACCGGGCAGCGGGGAGGCTGCGCTCCGCCTTCAGCCGCCCGGCGCTCGTCGCCTTCGTCACCGCGGGCGATCCGCACCCTTCGCACACGTCCGCGATCCTCGACGCGCTTGTCGACGGCGGCGCGGATGTGATCGAGCTGGGAATGCCCTTCTCCGATCCGATGGCCGACGGGCCGGCGATCCAGGCTGCGTCGCTGCGGGCGCTGAAGGCGGGGACGACGCTTGCGACCGTCCTTCAGCTGGCGGCGGGGTTCCGCGCGCGGCATCCGGAAACGCCTCTGATCCTGATGGGCTATGCCAACCCGATCCTCGCCTACGGGCCGGACCGCTTCGCCGAAGATGCAGCGGCGGCGGGCGTCGACGGCGTACTGGTCGTCGATCTCCCGCCCGAGGAGGCTGCCGACCTCGCCCCCGCGCTGACCGCGCACGGCCTCGATCTCATCCGCCTCGCCACGCCCACCACCGATGACGCGCGGCTGCCGGCGGTCTTGGACGGAGCGGGCGGGTTCCTCTACTATGTCAGTGTGGCTGGGATTACCGGAGCGAACTCGGCGGAGGCCGAAAGCATCGCGCGCGCGGTGCAGCGGCTGAAGCGGCACACCAGCCTGCCCGTCGCGGTCGGCTTCGGCATCCGCACGCCCGCTCAGGCCGCGGCCGCCGCAAGCCATGCCGACGGCGTCGTCGTCGGGTCGGCAATCGTCGATACGATCGCCGCAGCGCATGCCGAGGGCGCGAACGACATCGCTGGCCGCGTCCGCGCGCAGGTCGCCGAATTGAAGGCCGCGATCGTGGGTGCGCGATGAGCTGGCTGACCCGCCAGCGAGCCGCGCTCGGCCTCGACAACCAGAAGCGCGAGACGCCCGACGATCTGTGGGTGAAGTGCGCCGGCTGCGGCGAGATGCTCTACCGCAAGGAGTTCGTCGCGAGCCTCAGCGTCTGTCCCAAATGCGGCCACCATCACCGCATCCGCGCCGCCGACCGCTTTGCGCAGACCTTTGACGGCGGCGTGCACAGCCGCCTGCCGTCGCCCGGCGTGGCAGCCGATCCGCTGCGCTTCATCGACACGAAGCCCTACCCGGACCGGCTGCAGGAAGCCCGCAGGAAGACCGGCGAGACCGACGCGTTCGCGCTTGCGCAAGGGTTGATCTCCGGCGTCCAGACGATCGTCGGCGTTCAGGATTTCGCCTTCATGGGCGGAAGCATGGGGATGGCGGTGGGGGAAGCCTTCATCGCCGGAGCGCGGGCCGCGCTCGCCGCGCGCGCGCCCTATGTGGTGTTCACCGCTGCCGGCGGCGCGCGGATGCAGGAGGGCGCGCTGAGCCTGATGCAGATGCCACGCACCACCGTCGCCATCGCCGAACTGCGCGAGGCGGCGCTTCCCTATCTCGTCGTGATGACCGATCCCACCACGGGCGGCGTCACCGCGAGCTACGCGATGCTGGGCGACGTGCAGATCGCCGAGCCCGGCGCGCTGATCGGCTTCGCGGGCGCGCGGGTCATCGAGCAGACGATCCGCGAAAAGCTGCCGCCCGGCTTCCAGCGCGCCGAATATCTGCTGGAGCACGGCTTTCTCGACATGGTCGTCCAGCGGCCCGCCCTTGCGTCGACGCTCGGCCGCCTGCTCCGCCTGCTGACCAAGGCGCCCGCGGCGGCGGCTTGATGTGGGACGCAGCCCGCTCGGCGCATCCGGGCCTCGACGCTGAACTCGCGCGCGCCAAGCTGCTGGCGCCGGCCGAGACCAATTTCGAACTCGCGCGGATGGAGGCGCTGCTCGTCCGGATGGGCTCGCCGCACCACCGACTGCCGCCGGTGTTCCATGTGGCGGGCACCAACGGCAAGGGCTCGACGGTCGCCTTCCTGCGCGCGATGCTGGAGGCGGCGGGGCTGCAGGTCCACGTCTACACCTCGCCGCACCTGGTGCGCGTCAACGAGCGCATCCGCATCGCGGGCAAGCTCATCAGCGACGAGCATTTCACCGATCTGTTGAGCCGCACGCTGCACGCGAATGCCGGGCATGAGGCGAGCTTCTTCGAGCTGACGACCGCCGCCGCGTTCCTGGCCTTCGCCGAAACTTCCGCCGACGGCTGCGTGGTGGAAGTCGGCATGGGCGGGCGGCTCGACGCGACGAACGTGGTGCCCGAGCCAGCGGTGGCCGGGATCGCGCAGCTCGGCCTTGATCACCAGCGCTGGCTGGGCAGCTCGATCCTGCAGATCGCCGCCGAGAAGGCGGGCATCGCCAAGCGCGGGCGGCCGCTCGTCACCTCGAAATATCCGCGCACGGTTGCGGGGCGCGTGGCCGAAATCGCGGGGCTGGCGGGTGCGCGGCTGGTGCAGCGCGGCATCGATTGGGACGCGGCGGTCTACAAGCACGCGCTCCATCTGCGTGATGCGCGCGGCGTGCTGCATCTGCCGGTGCCGCGGCTCGCCGGGCCGCACCAGGCCGACAACGCCGCGCTGGCGGTCGCGATGCTGCGCGCGCAGGACGAGGTGCACGTGCCCGAAAGCGCGATCCGCGCGGGGCTGGGCTGGGCCGATTGGCCCGCGCGTCTGCAGCGGCTGGATAGGACCCCGCTGGGGCGGCTCCTGCCCGCCGGATCGGAGCTGTGGCTGGACGGCGCGCACAACGCCCCCGCCGCGCGCGCGCTGGCCGACGCGTTTCGCGGGCACAGGCTTGCTGCGCGGCCGCTGCACATGGTGCTGGGAATGCTGGCCGCGAAAGAGCCGGGGTCGTTCCTGAAGGCGTTCGCGGGTCGGCTGAGCGCGGTCCACGCCGTCCCCATCCCCGACCACCATTGCCACGAGCCCGAACAGCTGGTCGCCGAGGCGCGCGCTCTCGGACTGCACGCCGAGGCGGCGGAGTCGGTCGAGGCAGCGCTGCGCCGCATCGCCGCCGAGCCCGGCCCGGGCGGTCCGCCGGTCGTGCTGATCGCTGGCAGCCTGCATCTGGCGGGGGCGGTGCTTGCGCAGGCGGGGCTGGAGCCAAGCTGACGCGTGCGCAGGCGGCGGGCGTGCGACGCTCGCGTGATCATCGAAGGACCGGCGATGACTAGGTGGATCGCCGCGGCGGGCGGCTTGGCGGTTTTGCGCGGCGAGCCGATGCGCGGGGCTGCGGCGAACATCGGAAGCTGCTGTCATCAGCCGATCTTGCGACGCGCACCCGCGCTGGTCACCGCGCCAGTGCGCGGGCCTGGGCGTCCATGATCGCGACGCCCCCGATGCGCGCCAGCCGCAGCAGGCGCAGCAGCGTCTCTTCGTCGAACGCGGCGCGCTCGGCCGACGCCTGCACCTCGATCAATCGCCCGCCTTCCAGCAACACGAAATTGGCATCGGCGTCGGCGGCCGAGTCCTCGGCATAGTCGAGATCGAGCACCGGGCCGTTCTCGGTCACGCCGCAGCTGATCGCCGCGACGCGCGCGGGCATCGGATCGGCTGCGAGGCCGAGCCGCACCACGGCCTGCTTCAACGCAACCCACGCGCCGCTGATCGCCGCCGTGCGCGTGCCGCCATCGGCCTGTAGCACATCGCAATCGAGGATGATCTGCCGTTCGCCGAGCAGCTCAAGGTCGACGCCCGCGCGCAGGCTGCGGCCGATCAGGCGGCTGATCTCCAGCGTGCGCCCGCCCTGCTTGCCGCGGACCGCCTCGCGCTGGCTGCGCTCGTGCGTCGATCGCGGCAGCATGCCGTATTCGGCCGTCACCCAGCCGCGCCCCTTGCCCTTCATCCAGCCGGGCACCTTCTCCTCGACGGTCGCGGTAGCCAGCACGCGCGTCTGCCCGAAGCTGACAAGGCACGACCCTTCGGCGTGGGCGGAGACTCCGGTTTCCATCGTGATCACACGCATTTCGTCAGGCGCGCGGCCGGAGGGGCGCATCGGGTGTTCCAATCGTCTGCCAGGGGGTGTCCGCCGTCCTACAGGCCGCGTTGCGTGCACTGCAACCATCACTAGGTTAAGGCGCGAGGCCACCGATGCAGCCGACCGTCCCCGAGCTTTCCGAGCGCGCCCGCGCCATCTTCCGGAACATCGTCGAATCGTACATCGAAACCGGCGCGCCGGTCGGCAGTCGCACGCTGTCCAAGCTCGCCGGGCTGGGGTTGTCCGCCGCGTCGATCCGCAACGTGATGCAGGATCTTGAGGAACTCGGCCTGCTCTCCAGCCCGCACACCAGCGCGGGGCGGATGCCGACCGAGCTCGGCCTGCGCCTGTTCGTCGACGGCATGATGCAGACGCACGAACTCAGCGCCGACGAGCAGGCGCGGATCGAGGCGGGCGTGTGGCCCCGCACCGCGCCGATCGAGGAACTGCTTGCCGGGGCGACGCAGGTGCTTTCGGGGCTCTCGCACTGCGCGGGCGTGGTGTTTGCGCCGAAGACCGATGCGCCGCTTCGCCAGCTGAGCTTCGCGCCTCTGGGCGAAAGCCGCGCGCTCGCGATCCTGGTGCATGAGGGCGGGACGGTGGAGAACCGCGTGGTCGAGCTGCCGCCAGGCGCGCCGCCCGAGACGCTGATCGCCGCATCGAACTACGTGAACGCCCGGTTGGCAGGGCTGACGCTCAGCGAAGCGGCCGAGCGCCTGCGCTCCGAGGTCAGCGCACGGCGTGCCGAGCTTGACGCGCTGTCCGCGATCATCGCCGAGCGCGGGCTGGCGGTGTGGAGCGCCGACGGCGACCAGCGCCCGATCCTGATCGTCCGCGGCCAGGCCAACCTGCTCGATCCAGCCAATGTCGCCGACCTTGAACGCGCGCGGCTGCTGCTGGAGGACCTTGAGGAACGCGAGGACGTGGCGCGCGTGCTCGAAGTCGCTCTTGCGTCGCAGGCATGCAAGGTCTTTATCGGAGCGGAGACGCGGCTGTTCAGCCTGTCGGGCTCGTCCGTCATCGCTGCACCCTATCGCGCCAACGGGCGCGTTGTGGGTGTGGTCGGCGTGATCGGCCCGGTGCGCCTGAATTACGCCCGGATCGTTCCATTGGTCGATTTCACCGCGATCACGCTCAGCAGGCTTGTGCAATGACGACAGAGACTGACACCGTTTCCCCGCAGGACGCCGCCGCGATGGCTGAAGAGGCCGTTGATGTGAAGGCGCCAGCTGCCGAACTCGATCCGCGCGACGCCGAGATCGCGAACCTGAAGGACCAGCTTCTGCGTGCCCACGCCGAGACCGAGAATGTCCGCCGCAGGCTGAGCCGCGAGCGCGACGACGCCGCCGCCTATGCGGTGACCGGCTTTGCGCGCGACCTGTTGACGGTTGCCGACAATCTCGCGCGCGCGGTCGCAGCGGTGTCCGCAGAGGCGCGCGGCGACGCTGCGGTGCGAGCGCTGGTCGACGGCGTCGAGGCGACCGAGCGCGAGCTGCACCGCGTGCTTCAGCGCCACGGCGTCGAGCGCGTCGAAGCAGTCGGCCGTCCGCTCGATCCCAATCGCCATCAAGCGATGACCGAGGTTGAGAGCGACGAGCATCCCGCTGGCCATGTCGCCGCCGAGTTCATGGCCGGCTACATGCTGAAAGAGCGGCTGCTCCGCCCGGCGCTGGTCAGCGTCGCCAAGGCGCGCGCCGCGACGGCACCGGAGCAAGCGGGCAACCCGGGCGAGACGCAGCCGTCCTGAGCCGGAGCGCCGCCGAGCGCTGCGGGTTGAGCGGCTCAGCCGCGAAGGAGCGGGTGAGCGCCACCCGCAGCACCGGCTGGTAGTGCGCGCCGCTTTTGCCGAGGTGGCTTTCGTAGAGCGTGAGCTCGTCCACCGGCCATGGCTCGCTCGCAAGCGCGCCGTGCGCCGCCAGCCAACCTCCGACCGGAGCCGATCCGCCGTGCAGGCGCGCGACGGTGATGTGCGGCAGATACGCTCGCGTATCGGGCGCGACGCCTGCCATCGCGAGCGCACGGTCGACCTTGTCGTGCAGCACCCGCAGCGGCCGGTGCGGCGCCAGCCCTGCCCAGATCGCCTCCGGCCGTCCGCGCCGTTCGAATACGCCCACGCTCGCCAGCGCCACCGCGCACGCCGGATGCTCCAGCCGCGAGAGCGCGTCGGCGATGTCCTCAGCCACGCGCCCATTGACCTCGCCTATGAAGCGGACGGTCAGATGCAGCCGCTCAGACGCCTGCCAGCGCGCGCCGACGACGCCCTCCATCACGCCGATCAGCTGATCCTTGATGGTCTCGGGCGGTTCAACCGCGACGAACAGCCGGTGCATTGGCCTTGGTCAACGCGCCCTCGATGGTGGGCAGCATGTTGCGCACGATCACGTCAACGCCGCGCGCGTTCGGATGCAGCCCGTCCGGCAGCAGCAGCGGCGGGTTGAACGCCACGCCCTTCAGGAAGAAGGGATAAAGCGTTGCGCCGTGCTTCTTCGCAAGATCGGGATAGAGCCGGTTGAAGCGATCGACATAGTCCACGCCGAGCGTCGGCGAGCTGAACATTCCAGCCAGCACCACGGGTATGCCGCGCTTCCGGAACTCGGCTAGGATCGCATCGAGGTTGGCGCGCGTGACCGATGGGTCGATGCCGCGCAGCATGTCGTTCGCGCCCAGCTCGACGATGGCGAGCGCGGGCTTCTGCTTCAGCCCGTTCAGCACCCACTGCAATCGCTGGCGCCCGCCGCTCGACGTGTCGCCGCTGACGCCTGCGTTGTGGACGCGCACCGCCCGTCCGCGCGCCCGCAGCGCGCGCTCCAGCTGCGCGGTGAAGCCGTCCTGGCTCGGCAGCTGGTAGCCCGCGGTCAGGCTGTCGCCCAATGCGAGGATCACCGGCTCGGCAGCGGGCGATGGCTGCTGCGCGGCGGCGGGCAGCGCGAGCCCCATGAGGGCGACGATGGCCAGCAGCCAGTGGCGGAGTGGCGCGGCGGCCCTAGATAGCGGCTGCGCGGAACGAAGGATCGGCATGTCAGAGCCTAAGATTGTCATTGATGCCCGCGCTGTCACCCTGTCGCTGAGCAGCGGATCGGGTCGAGTCGACATCCTGCGCGGAGTCGACCTGGCGCTCGCCGCCGACGAGAGCCTCGGCGTGCTCGGCCCGTCGGGCTCGGGCAAGTCGTCGCTGATGGCGGTGCTCGCCGGGCTGGAGAAGGCTAGCGGCGGGACGGTCATCGTCGGTGGCGAGGACTTCACCGCGCTCGATGAGGACGGGCTGGCTCGCGCCCGGCGCGGGCGGATCGGCATTGTCCTGCAGGCGTTCCACCTGATCCCGTCGATGACCGCGCTGGAGAATGTGCGCGTGCCGCTGGAACTCCAGGGCCTGCCTCGGGCGGCGGAGCGCGCAGCGGCCGAGCTCGAAGCAGTCGGGCTGGGCCACCGGCTGACGCACTACCCGGCGCAGCTGTCCGGCGGCGAGCAGCAGCGCGTGGCGATCGCTCGCGCGACCGCGCCGACGCCGCAGGTGCTGTTCGCCGACGAGCCGACGGGCAATCTCGACACGCGCACCGGCAGCGAAATCGCCGAGCTGATCTTCGCGCGCCGCGCTGCCACCGGCGCGACGCTTGTGCTCATCACCCACGACCGCTCGCTTGCCGAGCGCTGCGACCGCGTCGCCGAGATGGCCGACGGCCGTATCGTATCGCTGCGCCCCGCGCTGCGGCGGCAGGCGCGGGCCGCGGAATGAGCCTGGCGTTGCGGCTGGCGGTGCGCGAGCTGCGCGGCGGCCTCGGGGCGCTGCGGCTGCTTGCAGTCTGCCTCGCGCTCGGCGTGATGGCGATCGCTGCGGTCGGCTCGCTCTCCTCGGCGATCATCGCCAGCGTGCGCGATCAGGGGCAGGCGATCCTCGGCGGCGACCTTGAGGTGCGCCTGCCGTTTCGCCAGCCAACGCCGGCCGAGAGCGCCGCGATGGAGCGCGCGGGGACGGTGAGCCACGTCAGCAGGATGCGCGCGATGGCTGGAGCGGGGGACAAGCGCAGCCTCGTCGAGCTGAAGGCGGTCGACGGCGGCTATCCGCTCTATGGCGCCGCGGCGCTGGCGGGCGGCGGATCGCTGCAGGCGGCGCTGGCGCGCGGCGTCGTGCTGGCGGCCGATCTTGCCGACTCGCTCGACGTGCGGCCGGGCGGCACGGTGAGCGTCGGCCGCGCGAGCTTCCCGGTCGCGGGCATCCTCGCCGAGGAGCCCGACCGCGCCGGAGCGGGCTTCGCGCTCGGCCCGACGCTCATGCTGCCGCGCGGGCGTCTCGCCGAGACGGGTCTGATCCAGCCCGGCTCCATCGTCACCGAAGCCTACCGCATCCGCATCGCTCCGAGTGCCGACGCGCGTGCCGCTGCGGAGCGGCTGAAGGCTGCTGCGCCCGGCAGCGACTGGGACGTCCGCACGCGCGACAACGCCGCGCCGGGCCTGACGCGGTTCATCGCGAGCCTCGGCACGTTCCTGACGCTCGTCGCGCTGGCTGCGCTTGCGGTTGCGGGAGTGGGCGTCGGCCAAGGCGTCCAAGCGTATCTGCAAGGCAAGCTCGGCACCATCGCGACGCTGAAAACGCTGGGCGCGGGCACGCGGCTGATCGGGATGAGCTACCTGGTCCAGATCGCGATCGTCGCCGCAGTCGCTTGCCTCACCGGCGCGGCGCTCGGCGCGCTGGCGCCGTGGCTGGCGCTGAAGGCGCTTGCCGGGCTGCTGCCCGTCGCACCGCGGCCGGGCTTCTATGCGCTGCCGCTGCTGCTGGCCTGCGCCTACGGGCTGCTGGTCGCGGCCGCCTTCGCGCTGTGGCCGCTCGGCCGCGCCGCGCTCGCCTCGCCCGCCCGGTTACTGCGCTCGGAGGTCGATGACGCCCCTGCCCGCCCCGCGCGCGGCGCTGCGGTCGGCGCCGTCGCCGTCGGCGCGCTCTGTATCGCGCTGGCGGTCGCGGCGTCGGGCGCGAGCGCGCTTGCGGCCGGGTTCATCGGCGGCGTGCTGGGGCTGATCGCGCTGCTCGCCGCAGCCGCCTACGCGCTGCGCTGGGCGGCGCGGCGCGCACCGCAGCCGAGCGGGCCACTTGCCCGGCTGGCGCTCGGCAGCCTCACCCGCCCGCGCTCGACCGCGCCACAGCTGGTGGTGGCGCTGGGCCTGGGCCTCAGCATCTTCGCGGCGCTGGCCGTCATCGAGTCGAGCCTGACGGCCGAGATCCGCCGCGCGCTTCCGGCAAACGCCCCCGACCTCGTAGTGTTCGATGCGCCGAAGGGTTCGATCGACGCGATCCGCGCGGCGGTCGACGGCCAGGCGCGCGGCAGCCACATCAACGCTGCACCCTCGCTGCGCGGTCCGGTGACTGCGGTCAGGGGCGTGCCGGTCTCGCAGCTGCGCAACATCCCGCCCGGCACCTGGGTGCTGCAGGGCGACCGCGGCCTGACCTACTCGGACACGCCGCCCGAGGGGAACGAGGTCGTCGCCGGCCACTGGTGGGAGAAGGGCTATGCGGGACCGCCGCTTGTCAGCATGGACGCCGACCAGGCGACAAACCTCGGCCTCAGGATCGGCGACACGATCACCGTCGCAGTGCTCGGCGCCGACATCGAGGCCAAGATCGCCAACCTCCGCCGCCTCGATTTCCGGCGCGCGACGCTGCAGTACATGTTCGTCTATAACGAGGCGGCGCTGAAGGATGCCCCGTTCAGCTGGGTCGTCACGATAAGCCTTGCCGACAAGGGGCGCGAGGCGGCGGTGCGGCGCGCGCTGGCGCAGGCGGTGCCAACCGCGAGCGTCATCGGCGTGCGCGAGACCGTCAGCCGCGTGAACGGCGTCTTGAACCAGGTGCTGCTCGCTGTGCGCGCGGCGGCGGGCGTAGCGATCGCCGCGGGCCTGGCGGTGCTCGTCGGAGCGCTCGCTGCGCAGGCGCGGCGGCGGGCCTACGAGGCGACGCTCTTGAAGGTGCTCGGCGGCACGCGGAGCCAGCTGCTCCGCGCCGGCGCCATCGAATATGGCGCGCTCGGCCTGTCGGTCGCGCTGATCGCGCTGGCGCTCGGCACCGGCGCTGGCGCGCTGATCCTGCGGCGCGTGCTCGATCTGCCGTTCGCGCCTGCCTGGGGACAGCTTGCGCTGACGGTCGCTGGCGGGGCGGCACTGGTTCTCGGCGCCGGGCTCTTCGCCAGCTGGCGCACGCTCGGCGCCCGCCCCGCAGCGATCCTGCGCAGCCTCTAGCGCGCGGCCGGGCGCATCAGCGGGCCGATCGTGCCGTCGTCCTCGACGCTCGCGCGGAACGTTGGCTTCAGCTCCACCTTCGCCGCCTGCTCGTAGCTGTAGCCAAGCGCGAGCAGCTCGGCCTCGCTCCACGCCGTGCCGATGAAGCTGAGGCCAAGCGGCAGCCCGCGCACCGCGCCCATCGGCACGGTCAGGTGCGGATAGCCGCCGATCGCTGCGAGGTAGCCCGCGCCGGCCCGATCGCCGCGCGGATCGCCGCCGACCGCGTCGATGAGCCAGGCCGGGCCGGTGGTCGGCGCGACCAGCGCGACCGCCTTCGCCTCCTTCAGCATCGCGTCGATCCCGTCCGACCCGGCCGCTTGCTTCGATTCCGCGCGGCCCTTCACATAGTCGGCGTCGGCCAGCCCCTTCGACGCTTCGGACCGCTCGAACAGCTCCTGCCCGAACACGCCCAGCTCGCGCCCGTCGGCCCTGTTGAACGCGATCAGGTCGGCGAGCGTGCGCGTGCGCACCGCCGGCGGCGTGGTCGCCAGATAGGCGTTCACGCCCGGCTTGAATTCGGTCAACAGGATGTTGAGCTGCGGCGTCCCGACCTTCGGATTGCCGTTGAACGTCTTGATGTCGACAAGCTCCGCGCCCTGTGCGCGCAGCACCGCCAGCGCCTGCTCGAACACCGCCGCGACACGCGGATCGGCGCCCACCGCCCAGCGCAGCACGCCGATGCGCTTGCCCTTCAGCGCGTCGGACTTCAGCGCAGCTCCGTAGTCGGTCGCGTGGCGGTCGGCCTCGACGGTCGCCGGGTCGGCCGGGTCGCTGCCGGCGATCGCAGTCAGTACGCGCGCTGCGGTCGTCACATCGGCGGTCATCGGCCCCGCGGTGTCCTGCGTCGCGGCGATCGGGACGATATGCGTGCGGCTGACGAGGCCGACGGTTGGCTTCAGCCCAACGATGCCATTGATCGCCGCGGGGCAGGTGATCGAACCGTTGGTCTCGGTGCCGATCGCTGCCGTCACCTCGCCCGCCGCGACCGCCGCGCCGCTGCCCGAGGAGGAGCCGCAGGGCGTGCGGTTGAGCGCATGGGGATTGCGCACCTGGCCGCCGATTCCGCTCCAGCCCGAAATCGAGTTCGACGATCGGAAGTTCGCCCATTCGCTGAGATTGGTCTTGCCGAGGATCACAGCGCCCGCCGCGCGCAGCCTGGCAACGAGCGGCGCATCGCGGTTGGTGACGTTCGCCGCAAGCGCGATGCTGCCGGCGGTCGTCGGCAGCGGCCCGGCCGTCTCGATATTGTCCTTGATGAGGATCGGCAGCCCGAACAGCGGCCCACGCGCTCTCCGCTGCCGATCGAGCGCGCGCGCCTGCGCGATTGCGGTCGGATCGAGCGCACGAACCGCGTTCACCATGGGATCGATCTGCTCGACACGGGCGATGGCGGCGCGCGTGGCGTCCTCGGCCGACGTGGCGCTGGCAGCCGCAGCCGCAGCCGCGGCGAGTGCGATGGCGACGATCAACAGCTGTCCCTCCCTTGCGCTGCGCGCCTTGATATCGCGCGACAACCGCGGGAACTTAGCGGGGGGAACGCAGGCCGATCAATGCGGCAGCGGCACAACCGGGCTCGCGAACGGCGCGAACGTCCGTGCCGTTTACCAGCAACCCGGACACTCTGCTCGGCCGCGCTACGGTTGAACGGCGGAGCGTGCCTCGCTGCGGCGTCAACGCGGATCGCGCTGTCCTTCGGGCCCCGCCGCGCTGACACGTCGTCCCCCGTTGATGGCGAGAGGCCCGAACCGCGCCGTCGCGCCGGCAGCGGCTGGCGTCTGCGCGAAGCGGCCCTAAGGTTAAAGCTCGCCCGTGCTTGCCCTTCCCGCCCTTACCGCTTCGCCCGCGGGCTTTTGGCTCGCACCCTTCGGGCTGGCGGCCGAACAGGTCAGCCGCGCGGCTGCAATCCGGGCAGTCGCGGACACGCCGCACCTGATCTTGAACGCCCCGCTCGCGGCCGCGCGGCTCAGCTATCCCGAGCTGTCGGGCCTCGACCTCTTGGAACTGTTCGCATTCGTCCATCCGGCGCGCTTCGCGGTGCCGAGCGCCGCGGGCCTCGCCGAGCTGCTGGGCCTTGCCGCTCCTGCCGCGCCGTCGGCCGAGCCCGCGTTTCTGCGCGAAGCCGCCGCCGCGCTGCTTGCCCAGATCGGCGCACCCGGCTGGCGCCATGCGGCGGGCGCGTGGGACAGCGCGCAGGCGCTGGCGCGCGGGCGCTGGTCGTGGGCGCCAGAGGTGCTGCGGCGCATCCCGCCGCCCGGCCGCCCCGAGCCGACGCTGTTCAGCGCGCTGCCCCGCTGGGAGGATCGCGGCCCGCCGCCGAAACCGCGTGCGATCAGCCTGGAGCCCGAGGTAGTGCAGGCCGCGCTTGCGGCCGCGCTGCCCGCGGGCGCGGAGGACCGGCCCGGCCAGCGCGCCTACGCAGCCGCTGTCGCGCCCGTATTCGCGCCGCGAGCGGTGGCGGGCGCTCCAAACGCGGTGCTCGCCGAGGCGGGGACGGGGATCGGTAAGACGCTCGGCTATCTCGCCCCCGCGCTCGCGTGGGCCAAGGCGGCGGGAGGCAGCGTGTGGGTCAGCACCTACACGAAGGCGCTGCAGCGTCAGCTGGCGCGCGACGCGGTCCGGCTGGCGCCCGAGCCGGGGCGCGTGGTCATCCGCAAGGGGCGCGAGAATTATCTGTGCCTGCTGAACCTTGAGGACGCGATGCACGGCGCGTTCGCCGGGCGCGCCTATCTGTTCGCGCAGCTCGCCGCGCGCTGGGCGCGCTACACCAAGGACGGCGACCTCGTCGGCGGCGACCTGCCCGGCTGGCTGCCGCCGCTGTTCGGCCGCGGCGCGCTCGCTGCGCTCTCCGACCGCCGCGGCGAGTGCGTCTATGCGGGCTGCCCGCATTTCCAGTCCTGCTTCATCGAACGCGCCGCGCGCGCAGGCGCGCACGCCGATGTGGTGATCGCCAACCACGCGCTGGTGATGGCGCATGCAGCGCGTGCAGCGAATGAGGGGCGCGAGATGACGCGCATCGTGTTCGACGAGGGGCATCATCTGTTCGATGCAGCCGACGGCGCGTTCCGCATCGAGCTTTCGGGCGGCGAAGCGATCGAGCTGCGGCGCTGGCTGCTCGGCCCCGAGCGCACCACGCGCGGGCGGCGCCGCGGGCTGGCGGCGCGGCTGGCCGACGCGGCGAGCTATGAGGACCCGGTGCGCGAGGCGCTCGACGAACTCGTTCAAGCCGCGGCCGCGCTCCCCGCCGACGGCTGGCTGGGCCGCGTCGCCGATGCGCCGCAGGGGCCGGTGGAGGAACTGCTGCACGCGGTGCGCGCGCTGGTGCTGGCGCGTGCCGAGCCCGGCGACACGGGCTTCGCGCTGGAGACCGAGATCGCCGAGCCGACGGCCGCAGTCATCGTCGCGGCTGGCGCGGCTGCGCGCGCGCTCGAAGCGATGCAGCCGCCGCTTGCGCGTCTGTCCGCTCGGCTGGAGGCCTGCCTCGAAGCGCCGCCGCCGTGGCTCGATCCGCCGTCGCGCGCGCGGATCGAGGCGGCGGTGCACGGCCTGTCGCGGCGCGCCGCGCAGCTCAGCGGGTGGCTGATGCTGCTGGCGCGCGTCGCTGGGCCGCCCGATCCGGCGTTCGTCGACTGGTTCGCGGTCGACCGCAACGACGCACGCGAGTTCGATGTCGCGATCCGCCGCCACTGGCTCGACCCCACCAAGCCTTTCGCCGAAGCCGTGCTCGCGCCCGCGCAGGGCGTCCTCATCACCTCGGCGACGCTGCGCGCGCGCGGCGCAGCGCTCGCCGACACCGACGACTGGCGCGATACCGAACATCGTACCGGAGCCGCGCACCTCGTCGCGCCGCCGCGCCGCTTCGCGACGCCGTCGCCCTTCGACTATGGCGCGCAGGCGCGGGTGCTGATCGTGAACGACATCGACCGCCGCCATGCGCCGAGCGTGGCGGGCGCCTACGCCGCGCTGATCGAGGCGGCGGGCGGTGGCGCGCTGGGGCTGTTCACCGCGATCGCGCGGCTGCGTGCCGTCCACGCGCGCATCGCGCCCGCGCTCGCAGTGAAAGGGCTGCCGGTGCTGGCGCAGCATGTCGATCCGGTCGACGCCGGGACGCTGGTCGACCTGTTCCGGGCGGACAGGAACGCCTCGCTGTTCGGCACCGACGCGCTGCGCGACGGGGTCGACGTGCCCGGCGAGGCGCTGCGGCTGATCGTGATGGAGGGCGTGCCTTGGCCGCGTCGCACCGTGCTCCACGCCGCGCGGCGCATGGCCTTCGGCGGGCAGGTCTTTGACGACCTCCTCATCCAGAGCCGCATCGCCCAAGCCTTCGGCCGCCTCATCCGCAACCGTCAAGATCGTGGTGTGTTCGTAATGCTGGGCGCGGCGGTGCCGTCGCGCCTGCTCGTCAGCTTGCCGTCAGGGGTAGTGGTGGAGCGCGTGCCGCTCGCGGGCGCGCAGGCCATCGTTCGCGATGTCCTTGCGCCTCTAGCCGCTCTCTCGCATGGACTGGCTGTAATGGGGGAGGATCGGTGCCCAGCCTGACGCTTCTGCGCCATGCCAAATCGGATTGGGGCGACCGCGGGACGCGCGACTTCGATCGCACGCTGAACGAGCGCGGTCGCCGCGCCGCGCGCGTCATCGGCGGCTATCTCGCGCGCGAGCGGCTGGCGTTCGATCACGTTGTCGCCTCGCCGGCCGAGCGCGTGCGCCAGACGATCGCAGGAATCGAGGAGGTGCTGGGCCGCGCGCTGTCGCCGCAGTGGGAGCAGCGCATCTACATGGCGTCGGCGGCGATGCTGTTCGATCTCGCCGCCGCGCTGCCCGTGAGGGCCGAGCGCGTGCTGCTCGTCGGCCACAATCCGGGTCTTGAGGACCTGGCGCTCGTGCTCGCCACCGCCGCCGACCCGCAGCGCGCCACGGTCACCGAGAAATACCCGACCGCGACGCTTTGCGAGCTGGCGCTACCGGCCGGCTGGGCGGCGCTCGCGGGCGGCAGCTGCACCATCACCCGCTTCATCCGGCCCCGCGACCTCGATCCCGAACTGGGCCCGGACGACGAGGGTTAAACCGAGGCCAATCAGCCGATCTCGCAGCCGCGCTCAGCGCGCGTCGGCGTAGATCTTGACCAACCTGTACTGGTAGTCGCGGCCGTCCAGCAGCGACTTCACGCGGATGCGCTCCGTTGAGGCCGTGGGTGCCGTTGCCGTCGGCCTCGCCGAAAATGCCCGGCACGCCGTAGACAGGTATACCCTTCGCGAACAGGAAGATGCCGTCGGTTGCGCCCGTCGACATCACCGGCACCAGCGGCACGCCAGGGAACATCTCCGCCGCGAGCTTGCGGCCGGGCTCGATCACCTTGGGATCGAGCGGGGGCGAGCCCGGCGTCGGGCGGATCGGCGGCACGATCTCCACGCTCACCGCCGTGTCGCCGATCGCGCGCTCCAGCACCGCCTTCACCTCGGCCGGAGTTTCGCCGGGCGCGATGCGGCAGTTGATGTTGGCGGTCGCGCGCTGCGGCAGCGAGTTATTGGCATGGCCGGCCGAGAGCAGCGTCGGCACGCAGGTGGTGCGCAGCATCGAGTGGTAGGACGGATCGCTGCTGACGATCGCGTCGGCCGCACTGTCTTGCGGGTTCGCAGCGATCCGCTGCATCGCCGCCCCGCGCTCGCCGCCGAGCGCTTTGCCCGTCTGCTCGAAGAACGCCGTCGTTACCGGATTGAGGTGCACGGGAAACTCGTAGGCTTCCACCTTCTGCACCGCGGCTGCTAGCTGTGCGATGGCGCTGGGCCGAACCGGGCGGCTGCTGTGGCCACCGGGGTTCGTGACGAGCAGCGTATAGTTCTGGCTGGCCTTCTCTCCCACCTGCAAGCTGAGCGCCTCGGGCTTGCCGTTCGCATCGAGCCGGCCGCCACCGCCCTCGTTCAGCGCGAACGCCGCGTCGATCAGGTCGCGCTTGTTGTTCGCCAGCCATTCGGCGCCGGTGAAGGCGTAGGTCGTCTCTTCGCCACAGGTGAGCGCCAGCTTGACCGAGCGTCGCGGCCGATACCCCTCGCGCTTCATGCGGATCAGGCTGTCGACCCAGATCGCAGCTATCGACTTATCGTCGGCAGCGCCGCGGGCGTAGAAGAAGCCGTTCGCCTCGACGAGCGTGAACGGATCGCGCGTCCAGTCCTCGCGCTTGGCTTCGACCACGTCGACATGCGCCAGCAGCAGCACCGCCTTCGCCTTGGGGTCGGTGCCCGGATAGACCGCGACAAGCCCGCCCTCCTTCGGATGCTCGGGCGTTGAGAACAACGTCAGCTGGTCGTCGGTAAACCCGGCGGCCTTCAGCCGCGCCCCATGCGCTCGGCCGCGAGCGTGCAGCTGCCCGTGCTCAATGTGGTGTTGGTCTCGACCAGCTCCTTGTAGAGCGAACGAAACTCCGCCTCGCCCGGCCGCGCCTGCGCGAGCGCGCTCCCCGCGAGCAGCGTGCCCACCAGCCCGCCCAGAAACGCCTTCCTCATCGCAATCCCCTCCCCTCGTTTGTCGCTCTTCATTCCGGGCTCCAAGCTCGGGGTCAACGGGCCGCAGCGTGGGCGCGCGCACGGGCCATTGGACTACGACATTTCACCCGTCTAACCTTCCGCCGCCGCGAGGGAAAACCAGAGCGCGGCCAAGCCGCGCACGCCAGCGCAGCGCAGAAAACAGGGAGGTTTGCCAGTGAAGCATTTCCGCATCTCAGCCGTCGCAGCCATGCTGATTGTCAGCGGCACTGTTCAGGCGAACGCCGCCGCCTACAGCGCCGTCTACGTGTTCGGCGACAGCCTGTCGGACAACGGCAACCTTGCCGAGGTGTTGTTCCGCAGCAACCTGCCCAACCCGCCGAGCTTCGATAACGCCTTCACCAACGGCCCGACCGCGGCAGCGGCGCTGACCTCGTATCTCGGCTACGCGCTGCGTCCCTCGCTGTGGGTGACGGGCTTCCGGGACGTGTTCGGCCTCTATGGCGGTGCGGCGTTCGTGCCGGGCACCAACTATGCCGTCGCGGGCGCAACTGCGCAGTCGCAGGCGGTCGGCGGACCCGCCAACATCAACCTGCCGCAGCAGGTTGGCGTCTACCGGCAGGCGACGGGCAGCGTCGCGGATCCGAACGCGCTCTACATGATTTTCATCGGCGGCAACGACGTCGCCAACGCGACGATCCAGGGCACGGGCGCAACTGCGATCGGCGGCGCGGTTGCGACCGAGCTCGCGGCTGTCCAGTCGCTTCGCAGCGCGGGCGCGGCGAACTTCCTGATCGTCAACGTACCCAATATCGGCATTACGCCCCGCTTCACGCAGGGCAGCCCGGCGCTCGCGCCGACTGCGACAACTCTCACCCAGCTCTATAACAGGTCTCTCGCATCGGGCCTCGCTGGCCTGAACCTCGGCGGCGCCAACGTGACGCTGTTTGATCTCTACGGCTTCAACAGTCGCCTGCTCGCGAACGCAGCGGGCCGTGGCCTCACCAACCTCACCGACCCGTGCTACACGAACGCTCCGCTCTCGGCGGCGACGACAGCGGCGTGCGGGCCGGGTGCGGCGAATATCGGCGGCTTTGCCTACTGGAACGAATTTCATCCGACGGGGACCGTCCACGCGCTGTGGGCCGAGGGCTTCGAACGCGCGCTGGGCGTGCGCGTCCCCGCTCCGTCAGCGGCCGCGCTGATGCTGTTCGGGCTGGCTGGCCTGCCGCTGTTGCGGGCGCGTCCGCGCTGAGCGCCGCGATGCAGCATCGCCGTTGACCGCGCTCCGGCTCGGCTTCACAAGCCGGGCCGGAAACGGTTGGGACGGTTGCTGCATTCATGGCCAAGATCACGGTTCGGAACCCGGTCGTCGAGATCGACGGCGACGAGATGACCCGCATCATCTGGCAATGGATCCGCGAGCGGCTGATCCTGCCCTATCTGGACGTCAACCTGCTCTATTTCGATCTGTCGATCGAGAACCGCGATGCCACCGATGACAAGGTGACGGTGCAGGCCGCGAATGCGATCCGCGAGCACGGGGTCGGCGTCAAATGCGCGACGATCACGCCCGACGAGGCGCGTGTGACCGAGTTCAACCTGAAGCGCATGTGGAAGTCGCCCAACGGCACGATCCGCAATATCCTTGGCGGCGTCGTCTTCCGCGAGCCGATCGTGATCAAGTCGGTGCCGCGCCTCGTGCCGGGTTGGACCAGTCCGATCGTCGTCGGCCGCCATGCGTTCGGCGACCAGTACAAGGCGACCGACTTCCGTGTCCCTGGTCCCGGCAAGCTGACGATGAAGTGGGAAGGCGATGACGGCCAGACGATCGAGCACGAGGTGTTCGTCTATCCCTCGCCCGGCGTAGCAATGGGAATGTACAACCTTGACGATTCGATCCGCGACTTCGCGCGCGCCTGCCTGAACTATGGGCTGCAGCGCCAGTGGCCGGTCTATCTGTCGACCAAGAACACCATCCTCAAAGCCTATGACGGGCGGTTCAAGGACATCTTTGAGGAAGTTTACAAGGCCGAGTTCAAGGCGCAGTTCGACAAGCTGGGCATCGTCTATGAGCATCGGCTGATCGACGACCTGGTTGCCAGCGCGCTGAAGTGGAGCGGCAAGTTCGTATGGGCGTGCAAGAATTATGACGGCGATGTGCAATCGGACATGGTCGCGCAGGGCTACGGCTCGCTGGGGCTGATGACGTCGATCCTGCTGACGCCCGACGGCCAGACCGCCGAGGCCGAAGCCGCGCACGGAACCGTCACGCGCCATTACCGGATGCACCAGCAGGGCAAGCCCACCAGCACCAACCCGATCGCAAGCATTTTTGCGTGGACGGGCGGGCTGAAGCATCGCGGGCGGCTGGACGGCACGCCCGACGTGGTTGCCTTCGCCGAGACGCTGGAGCGCGTGTGCGTCGAGACGGTCGAGGCCGGGCACATGACCAAGGACCTCGCGCTGCTGATCGGGCCGAACCAGAGCTGGATGACCACCGAGCAGTTTTTCGGCAAGATCGTCGAGAACCTAGAAGCCGCGATGGGCCTGAAGGCGGCGGCGTAGCGGGCGTTTGCCCGCTGGCGCTGATGTCGGGCCGGACCGGATCTGGCCTGGGCTACCCGCTGTCGCCATCCGTGTTCGTCGGGCAACTAATTCCAGACCTCCTCGCGCGGAGCGTCGCTGCGGCGGATGATCCACTCGTGGTCCTCCAGGATCGTGTCGGGGCGTGGGCGGCCCTCGGCGTCGCGCGCTGCTCGGAAGCGGAATCGCTCGCGGATCAGGCGGCACGTCGTCGCGTCAAGGACCGCGCTGCCGCTCGATCGCACGACGGCGCACTCGGTCACGCGGCCGTCGACGCCGACCGTGTATCGCGTCGTCAACCGGCCCTCCTCGCCCGCCCGCAGTGCATCGCGGGGGAAGTCCGAATTGCGGATGCGGCCCTTGATCCAGACCGCGCCCGTGCCCTCCCCGCCCCCGCCGCCATCGCCGGTGCCCGAACCGCCCGCGCCCAGGCCGATCCCCTCGCCGCCCGCGCCCGTTCCCGGTCCGGCGGCGGCTGCGCCGGCCGACGGGTCGGGGCCTGCGGCCGCGAGCGGAGCGCTGGCGATCGGCGGCGGATTGACGACGGGCAGCACCGGCGGCGGCGCGACAACCTCCACCGGCCGGGCGCGGGCGGCGGACGGGGCGGCGCGTGCTGCGCGCCGGGGGGCGACGTGCGGGCGGGGACGCGGGCGTTCGGGTGGCGGCTTGGGTGCTCGCGGCGGCTCCAGCTGCAGCGCCTCGAATCTACGTTCGACCGCGCGCTTGATTGGCGACGACAGGCCCAGCACGAAGCCCGCGACGACCAGCGCTTGCAGTATTAGGGCGGCCAGCAGCGACGCAGGCCGCACGCGCCGCCGCTCTCCCCACCGCATGCCCGCAATGCTCGCCATCCCCGCAATAACCGGCGTCGCGACGGCGGGCTGCATCGGCGCGCTAGCGGCGTCGCTCCTCATCGAACAACCCGGCGAGCTGCTCGATCAGCACGCCGCCCAGCTGCTCGGCGTCCATGAGCGTCACCGCGCGTCGATAATAGCGCGTGACGTCGTGGCCGATCCCGATCGCAACGAGTTCGACCGGGCTGCGCGTCTCGATCCATTCGATCACCTGGCGCAGATGGCGCTCCAGATAATTGCCCGTATTCACACTGAGCGTTGAATCGTCGACGGGCGCGCCGTCGGAGATGACCATGAGGACGCGCCGTTCCTCGGGCCGGGCGGCAAGCCGCGCGTGCGCCCACAGCAGCGCCTCGCCATCGATATTCTCTTTCAGCAGGCCCTCGCGCATCATCAGCCCCAAATTCTTGCGCGCGCGCCGCCATGGGGCATCGGCCGCCTTGTAGATGATGTGGCGCAAGTCGTTCAGCCGACCCGGCCGCGGCGGTCGACCGGCGCCGAGCCAGTCCTCACGCGCGCGTCCGCCCTTCCAGGCGCGAGTCGTGAAGCCAAGGATTTCAACCTTCACGCCTACGCGCTCCAGCGTGCGCGCGAGGATGTCGGCGCTGATCGCAGCGATGCTGATCGGCCGCCCGCGCATCGATCCCGAATTGTCGATGAGCAGCGTGACGACTGTGTCCTTGAACTCGGTCTCGCGCTCGATCTTGAAGCTGAGACTGGACAGCGGGTTGGTAACGATGCGCGGCAGCCGCGCGGTATCAAGCAGCCCTTCCTCCTGATCGAACTCCCACGCGCGACTCTGGCGCGCCATCAGCCGCCGCTGCAGCCGGTTGGCCAGCCGCGTGACCGCGCCCTGTAGATGCACCAGCTGCGCATCCAGATGGCCGCGCAGGCGCGTCAGCTCCTCGGGATCGCACAGCTCGTCGGCGCCGACGATTTCGTCATGGCGCTGGGTGTAGGCGCGGTAGGCGAAGTCGGGCGACAGATCGGAGGCGCGGCTGTTCGGTCGGCTGTAGCTCGGGCGCTCCTCGCCCTCGCCTGCCATCTCGCCGTCCTCGCTGGTTTCAATCTCGGTCTCGGCGGAGCTGGCCGCGGTCTCGGCACCCTGCTGCGCCTCGGCCTCGGCGCGCATGTCGACGCCGGTGTCGGCGCCCGGCGGCTGGTCCTCGTCGCCGCCGTCCTCCTGCTCCTGCTGGGCCTCGTCCTCGCTGTCCTCGTCACCGCTCTCGGGCTTTTCGGACTCGGCCTGCGTGAGGTCGAGCTCCTGCAGCAGCCGCCGCACCTCGCGAGCGAACGCCGCCTGATCGTCGAGCGTATCGGCGAGCGCATCGAGCGAGGCGCCGCCCTTCGCCTCCACCCAGTCGCGCACCAGCGCCACGCCCGCGCGCGCGGGCTTAGGCACGGGATCGCCCGTCAGCCGTTCGCGGGCGATCAGCCCGATCGCCGCCGCGAGCGGCACTTCCTCGCGGCTGCGCGCCCGCGCGATTGGGTCGGCCTTCAGCCGCGCCTCGGTCATGCGGGAGAGATTTGCCGCCACACCCGCCATGCCGCGCGCGCCGAGCGCTTCGATCCGCGCCTGCTCGACTGCGTCATACACCTCGCGCGCCAGCCCCGCGGGCGGCTGCGCTGCCCCGTGCGCGGCGGCATTGTGGTGGCGGCGGCGCAGCGCCAGCGCATCGGCCCAGCCACGCGCTTCGGCGACCTGTTCAGGCGGCAGCGACCGCGCCGGTTGCGGCACGCGTGCCTGCGTGCCCGTGCCGCCGGGACGGTCGGCGGTGTAGCTGACGTTCAGCTCCGCATCGCCGCCGATCGCGCGCGTGGCTGCGACAAGCGCCTGACGGAAGGCTTCGATCGGGCTCTTGTCGTCGGCAGGCATGGGACCGCCCTTGGGTGTGATGTGGCAGCCACGATGTCAACGCACCCGAAGATGCGGGACTGTGCGGCTGATGCATAACACTCTAGGATATCGTTCGAGACGGTGAGGACGGCATGGCGGGGAAGCGCGAACGGAATATCCTGATCGGAGTTGGGCTTGTGGGGCTGATCGGAGCCGGATTGATCGCGCCAAGCCGCGCGCGCGAGAATGCCGAAACGCCAGGCTACGACGTGCTCGACCGGCTGGACGGCGGCGTCGTCGTGCGCCGCTATGGAGCACGCCTGGTCGCCGAGACCGACTGCCCCTCGGGCGACGACCGCGACCGCGCATTCCGCCGTCTGGCGGGCTATATCTTCGGCGGCAACCGCGACGGCGGCGGCAATGCATCGAAGATCGCGATGACCGTGCCCGTGGAGGTCGGCCCCGCCGCGACGAACGCGCCCCAGCGCATGCGCTTTTTCCTGCCAGCGAACCTTACCCGCGCGAGCGCGCCGACGCCCGACAACCCCAATGTCCGCATCGTCGAGGCCGAGCCCGAGACGGTCGCCGTCTACCGCTTCAGCGGCTCGGCGCGCGGCGACGCTGCGGCCAAGATGCGCGCCAAGCTGCTCGACGTGCTCGCCCAGTCGCCGTGGGCGCCCGATGGCGACCCGGTGCTCTATCTCTACGATGCGCCGTGGGTGCCCCTGCCGCTCCGCCGCAACGAGATCGCAGTCCGAGTGAAGCCACGCTGATGATCGAAGCGCCGTTCCCCGCCGCGCGGCTGCGGCGGACGCGCATGAGCGCGTGGAGCCGCGATCTCCACGCGGAAGTGACGCTTACTCCGCAAGACTTCATCTGGCCGGTGTTCGTGACCGAAGGCCCGCGAGAGCGGCTTCGCTCGCTGCCGTTCGTCCAGCGCGTGCCGCTGAATGAACTTGGCCGCGAGGCGAAAGCCGCCGCCGCGCTCGGCATCCGCGTGATCGCGCTGTTCCCGCACGGCGAGCGGCGCAGCGACGATGCGCGCACCGCGCTCGACCCGGCGAACCTGATGTGCCGCGCCATCGCCGAGCTGAAGGCGGCCGCGCCGCAAGTCGGCGTGCTCGCCGATGTCGCGCTCGACCCCTACACCGCGCACGGCCATGACGGCCTGCTGGCCGCCGACGGCACGGTGGATAACGACGCAACGCTGGTGCTGCTGACCGAGCAGGCGGTGATCCAGGCGCGCGCCGGAGCCGACATCGTCGCTCCATCGGACATGATGGACGGGCGCGTCAGCCGCATCCGCAGCGCGCTCGAAAGCTCGGGCCATGCGACCACGCAGATCATGGCCTACAGCGCGAAATACGCCAGCTGCCTCTATGGCCCGTTCCGCGAGGCGGTCGGTTCGGCGGGCGCGCTGAAGGGCGACAAGCGCAACTATCAGATGGATCCGAGGAACGCGCGCGAGGCGCTGCGCGAGGCGGCGCTGGATCTGGCCGAGGGCGCCGACAGCCTGATGGTAAAGCCGGGGATGGTCTATCTGGACATCCTGCGCGCGGTTGCCGAGGGATCGCCCGCGCCGGTTTTTGCCTACCACACAAGCGGCGAGGCAGCGATGATCGAGGGCGCGGCGGCGATGGGCGCGCTTGATCGCGAGCGCGCGATCGTCGAGGTGCTGACCGCCTTCAGGCGCGCGGGCGCCCGCGGCGTGCTGACCTATCACGCGCTCGACGCAGCGCGGCTGATCGGCGGCTGAGCGGAGGGGGCGCGGAGGCGCTTCCCGGCCGCAGCAGCGCCGCCGAGCACTCCGAGGGACACCGCCGCAGAGCCGGGGGCGGACGGTCGCGCTGGTCCGCCGGGGCGCGCGGGCCTAAAGCCTGCGCGATGTTCGATGCGATGGTGGATGCGACGCCCGCCGATGCAGCCCGCGCCGCGGCTGCCCGCCGGCTGAGGACGCTGTTTGCGGTGACGATCGGAATGGGCAGCTTCCTGCTGTTCCTGCTGGAGCCGATGTTCGCGCGGCTGGTGCTGCCGCGGCTCGGCGGCGCGCCCGCCGTGTGGAACAGCGCGCTGCTGTTCTATCAGGCGGCGCTGTTCGTCGGCTATCTGTGGGCGCATCTGCTTGCGAGGCTGCCGGTGCGGCGGCAGCTGGCGCTGCACGCCGGGCTGCTCGCGGCGGCGGCGCTGGCGTTGCCGGTTGCAGTCACGCCGCCGCCGTCAGCCTGGCAGTCGGCCAACCCCGCGCTGTGGCTGCCCGCGCTGTTCGCGCTGTCGGTCGGGCCGCTGTTCGTGACGGTCGCGGCGCAGGCGCCGCTGCTGCAAGCTTGGTTCGCGCGCACCGGCGAGCGGCCGTTCTTCCTCTACGCCGCATCGAACGCCGGGTCGCTTGCAGCGCTGATCGCCTATCCGCTGATCGTCGAGCCCAACGTTGCGACCTCGGCGCAGACCGCCGGCTGGTCGGGCCTCTATCTCGCGCTCGCCGCGCTCACTGCGTTCGGCGGGCTGGTGGTGATGCGCGCCGCCCCCGCCGCCGCGGTCGACGCGGCGCTGGCTCCAGCCGCTGTGCCGCTGCGGCGCCGGCTGCGCTGGGCGGCGCTCGCCGCGGTGCCGTCGGGTCTGCTCATCTCGACGACGAGTTGGCTCACGACCGACGTTATGAGCATGCCGCTCTTCTGGGTCATTCCGCTGGCGCTCTACCTGCTCAGCTTCATCATCGCGTTCGGCGGCGGCGCGGCGGTTCTGCAACCCGCGCGCGTGGCGCCGGTGCTGTTGATCGTGCTCGGTGCACCGGTGTTCCTCGTCGCGGGCGGAGCAGCGACCATCGCCGCGGGCGCCGGGCTGGTGCTGCTGTTCTATATCGCGCTGGCGCTGCACACCGAACTTGCGGCCGACGCGCCCGAGGGCGGCCAGGCGACGCGCTTCTATCTGTGGCTGGCGGGCGGAGGCGTGATCGGCGGCGTGCTGCCGGCGCTTGCCGGGCCGGTGATGTTCGATTGGACGTGGGAGCATCCGATCCTGCTGCTCGCGGCGGCGCTGCTGCTGCCGGCGACGCCGGTGTCGCCGCTGATCGGCCGGCTGTGGACCGGCCGGCTGCAAGGCCTGCTGACGGCGGCGCTGCCGCTGTTCTCGCTGGCGCTGGGCTGGTGGCTCGGCACCGCCGTCGCGGGCCCGGGCGACCTGACGGAACGGCTGCCGCTGGCTGCGCTGCTAATGCTCGCGGCGCTGCTGGCGATCGGGCGGCCGGCGATGTTCGCGTGGGCGTTCCTCTGCCTACTCGCCGGACTTGGTGGCATCCACGCAGTCATGCTCTCGCGGGCGGACGGCGCTCGCACGCGCAGCTTCTTCGGTGTCTACACGGTTCAGGACCGCCCCAGCCGCGGCACGCGCGAGCTGCTGCATGGGACGACGCTGCATGGCGCACAGTCGCTGCTGCCGCAGTTCAAGACGCGGCCGACCACCTATTATTATCCCGGCTCGGGCCTGGGGCGCGTGCTGGCCGCCGCGCCCCGGCTGTTCGCGCGGCCGCCTCGCATCGGCGTCGTCGGCCTCGGCACCGGAACCACCGCATGCTGGCGGACACCCGGCGAGCAATGGACCTATTTCGAGATCGATCCCGCAGTCGTCCGCATCGCGCGCGATCCCAAGCGCTTCACCTATCTCAGCAGCTGTGCACCCGATGCGCGGATCGTGCTCGGCGATGCGCGCCTCCGCGTCGCGGAGGTACCCAGGGGCGGGTTCGATGTGATGGCGCTCGATGCCTTCTCGTCGGACGCGATCCCCGTTCACCTGCTGACGCACGAGGCGTTCGCCGCCTATCGCGGCGCGCTGGCCGACGACGGGCTGCTGCTCGTCCACATCTCCAACCGCTTCGTCGCGCTCGAGCCGGTCGTCGCCGCCATGGCTGCGCGCGACGGCTGGAGCGGCTGGATCTCGGAGCGCGGCAAGCCCGGAGCGCGCTTCGGCACCGATGACAGCGGCGCCGACTGGATCCTGCTGGCGAAGTCGCATGAGCGGGCGCGCGCGGTGATCGATCGCCTGCCGCCCGGCGAGTGGCGGCCGATCGCCGCGCCCGCGCGTTTCCGCCCCTGGTCGGACGATTTCGCCAGCATTCTGCCGATCATCAAATAGCGTCCGAAGACGTTCGGCCATACAGCGGCGGCTGACCGATGCTGTCTCCGCCCGCGCCCCGCCTCAACATCGCCGATACGCTGCGGATCATCACGCGTGTGTGGTGGCACGAGTTCGCGTCGGTGACGCTGCTGGGCTTCCTGCTGGTGCTGCTGCCCGATGTAGTGCTGGCGCTGGCGTTCGGCCCGGCGGCGGGCGGGATCGGCGGCGGCGACGACGGGACGATCGTCTGGACCGTGCTCGGCGTGTGCCTGATGCTCTATGGCGCGGCAGTGGCGTTCGGGATCGTCGTCGGCTTGCGCGACGGGCAGCTGCGCCCGGGCGCATTCGTCACCGCCGGCCTCGCCGCGGCCAAGCCGGGGCTGTTGACCGCGCTGGTGCTGGGGACCGCTGCGCTGCTTGTCAGCGTGCCGTTCGCGCTTGACGACCGGATCGGCAGCCACGGGCTGCTGCCGATGGTGTCGCTGGCGCTGCTGCTGTTCGGGACGGCTGCGCTGCTGCCCGCGGTTCCTGCCGCTGTCGCCGAGCGGTTGGCTCCGATCGATGCCTTGAAGCGCGCCGCCGAGCTGACGCGCGGCCACCGCAGCCGCCTCGCCGGGCTGCTGCTGGTGCTGGCGCTGGGGCTGCTGCCGCCGATCGGGCTCATCCAGCTCGTGATGTTCGGCCCGCACGCAACGCCCGATAGCGCGTTCAAATTGCAGGAAAATTGGACGTTTGTCGAGCCACGGCTGTGGATCGGCTTCCTGTCCGATCTGCTGTTCGCGGGCCTCGCCGCCTGCGTGCCGCCAGTCGTCTATTCCGAACTCGTGCGGCTGCGGCAGGCCGGGCGCTAGGCCCGGCCGCCGACCGGATCATCGCGAGTAGAATTCGACGACGAGGTTCGGCTCCATCTTCACCGGATAGGGCACCTCGTCGAGAGTCGGTACGCGCACATAGGTCGCGCGCATGCCGTCGACCGCGACATATTCGGGCACGTCGCGCTCCGGCAGGCTCTGCGCTTCAAGCACCAGCGCCATCTCGCGCGCCTTGGGGCCAAGCTCGACGATGTCGCCCGGCTTCACGCGCGCCGAGCCGATGTTGCACTTGCGGCCATTCAGCATCACGTGGCCGTGATTAACGATCTGGCGCGCCGCGAAGATCGTCGGAGCGAACTTGGCGCGGTAGATCACCATGTCCAGCCGCTGCTCAAGCAGGCCGATCAGATTCTGCGAAGTATCGCCGCGCATCCGGTTGGCCTCGTCATAGACCTTGCGAAACTGCTTTTCGGTAACGTTGCCGTAATATCCCTTCAGTTTCTGCTTTGCGCGCAGCTGAATGCCGAAATCGCTGAGCTTGCCCTTGCGGCGCTGGCCATGCTGGCCGGGGCCATATTCGCGCTTGTTGACCGGCGACTTGGGGCGCCCGAAGACGTTCTCGCCCATACGCCGATCAAGCTTATACTTCGCGTTAATGCGCTTCGACACTTAATTCCTCATCCGTCTGTTGCTGCCAAGCCCGAGGTTCGCGCCGCCTTCGGCCACTGCCGGGACGCGGCCACCGCTGCACTCGGGATGCGGGGCCGATGTCTAAGCGGGGGCGTCTGCGCCGGAGCGATGGCGAAGTCAACCCTGGCGCGAGCCGCCGGCGCCGTTGGCCCGGAGGTCGCGAAGGTCATGCGAGCAGGGGGACCAGCTAATCGTCGTCATCCTCGCGGCCGACGAGCTCGAGCGCGCGGGCGCGGATCTGATTGAGCTGGCACCAGCGGACCAGCGCTTCCTCGCGGCCATGCGTCACCCATACCTCCCGCGGGCGCAGCTCGGCGATGGTATCGGTCAGCTCGCCCCAGTCGGCGTGGTCGCTGATGATGAGCGGCAGTTCCACCCCGCGCTGCCGCGCGCGCTGGCGGACGCGCATCCAGCCGCTCGCCATCGCGGTGATCGGATCGGGCAGGCGGCGGCTCCAGCGGTCGCCGAGCGCGCTCGGCGGCGCAATCACCACCTGGCCCGCCATCTCGGCCTTGTTGCCGCCGGTCGCAGGCCGCAGCTCGCCCAGATCGACGCCCAGATCGCGGTAGAGATTGCACAGCCGCATCATCGCGCCGTGCACGTAGATCGGCCGCTCCCACCCCGCGCGGCGCAGTTCGGCGATCACCCGCTGCGCCTTCCCCAGCGCATAGGCCCCAATCAGCACGCACCGGTCGGGCTCGGCAGCCAAGGCGTCGATCACCTTCGCGATCTCGCCGCGTGTCTCGGGGTGGACGAACACCGGCAGGCCGAACGTCGCCTCGGTGATCCACACGTCGCACGGCACGAGGCGGAACGGCTCGCAGGTTGGATCGAGACGGCGCTTGAAGTCGCCGCTCGCCACCACGCGCACGCCCTTGTGATCCATCACCGCCTGCGCCGAGCCGAGCACGTGGCCCGCGGGCGCCAGTGTTACGTCGACTGCGCCCAGCCGCACCGTGTCGCCGTAGGACAACGGGCGCGCGCCCGCCTGCGGGCCGAAGCGCGCTTCCATGATCGCCAGCGTCTCCGGCGTGGCGATCACTTCGCCGTGGCCACCGCGCGCATGATCGGCATGGCCATGGGTGATGACCGCACGCGGCACGGGGCGCGACGGATCAATCCAGAAGCTACCGGATGGAACTTCTATGCCCGTCGGGTGTGGAATGATCCAATCCAGCATCGCGATACGCTAACGAAGTAACTAGCATTGGGCAATCGTCTCGGTCTCGCAATAGTTAAAGGTCGGTCAAGGGACGAACGGCGCCGATTTCGCGGCCGGTGCCTGCCGCTGAAATAGAGCCGCATGGTCGCGTCGACTAAGCTGATGCTGCCGATACTCATCGGATTGTTGAACAAGGAGGCTCCGATATGCGTCGTATCATCGCAGCAGCAGTAGCAGCAGTGTTCGTCACGCCGATCGTCGCGCACGCCGCTCCGGTCACCGGCGGCACCACGGTCGTCCGCGTGCTTGCGCCGCTCGGCACGATCGTGCCGGGCGTGCTCGGCACCGCCACGCTGCGGTCGGCCGATCCGCTCGATATCCTGTTCCCGATCACCGGCGGCAACCTCACCATCACGTCGGGCGTGCCCGGGGCGACCGGCACGATCGAGCATGACGGATCGGGCTTCAGCCTCACCCAGGCCGGCACCACGGCCGAAATCCGCAACCTCGTGATCGACTTCGGCGCGGGCACGGTGCTGGGCGATGTCAGCGTCGGCGGTGCCAGCCAGGGCACCGGGCTGACGCTGTTCAACGTGCTGCCGGGCGTCACCTTCGGCGGCGCTCAGGATCTCGGCAATCCCCAGGCGCAGCTCAATCTCAGCCAACTGAGCGTCGACCTTTTGACGAGGCTGTTCGGAGTGACGGGCATCGACACAAGCCAGCGCTTCGGCACGTTCGCGACTGTGCCGCAGATCGCTGCGACGCCGACGCCCGCGCCCGCGGCCATTGCGCTGTTCGGGCTCGCGCCGCTGGCGCTGGCTGTCGCGCGCCGCAGGGCCTAGCCGAACCGGGCGGGGCCGCTTAACTGGCGGCCTCGCCCATGCCATCCGCACGCCACCAACCCGCTCGCCCCTCGCGCTCCACCGCGCGCCTCGCAGCCGTGCAGGCGCTTTATCAGCGCGACATGTCGGGCACGCCCGCCGAACGGCTGGTGGACGAGTTCGCAGCGTGGCGGCTGAACGAGCCCGTCGATGGCGAGCGGCTCGCTCCGCCCGACGCGCAGTTCTTCGCAGCGCTGGTTGCGGGAGCGTCGGCGCGCGCGGGCGAGATCGACCGGTTGATCGCAGCGCATATCGCCGAAGGTTGGGCGCTGGATCGCATCGACCGCCCGCTGCTCGCGATCCTGCGCGCGGCGGTGTTCGAGCTGCTCGCGCGGCCCGACATCAGCGTCGGCACGGTCATCAGCGAATATCTGAACGTGGCGCACGCCTTCTACGAGCGGCGCGATACGGGCTTCGTGAACGGCGTGCTGGACGCGGTGGCGCGCGAGGTGCGGGCCGCTGCGTGAAGGCGCGCTGATCGCCGAGCTGCTGCGCCCGATCGCGGCGCACACGGCGGCGCGCGGACTGCTGGACGACGCAGCGGTGCTGACACCCGCGCTGGGCCGCGAACTGGTGCTGACGAAGGATCTTCTGGCGGAAGGCGTGCACTATCTGGCCGATGATCCGCCGGATACGGTCGCGGCCAAGCTGTTCGCCGTCAATCTGTCCGACCTGGCGGCGATGGGCGCGCGGCCGGTGGGTGCGCTGCTGGGTCTGGGGATGGGGCCGCGCTGCGACCGGGCGTGGCTGGAGCCGTTCACTGCCGGATTGCGCGCAGCTGCCGGGCGGTTCGCCTGCCCGCTCTTGGGCGGCGACACGATCGGCGGGCTGGAACGGACGGTGCTGTCGCTCACCGCGCTGGGCGACGTGCCGCCGGGCGCGGCGCTGTCGCGCGGCGGCGGGCGGCCGGGCGACGAGCTGTGGGTCAGCGGCGCGATCGGCGACGCGGCGCTGGGGCTGGCGCTGCTGCGCGGCGGGGTCGCGCTGCCCGACCCCGCCCACGCCGAGCGGGTCGTTGCCGCCTATCGCACGCCCGAGCCACGGATCGCGTTGGGGCTGGCGCTGCGGGGAGTGGCCACGGCTGCGATGGATGTGTCCGATGGCCTGCTGCTCGACGCCGCGCGGCTGGCCGAGGCGAGCGGCTGCGCGGTGGAGATCGCGCTTAGCGCCGTGCCCGTCTCGCGCGCGGCGGAGGCGGCGGGCACGCTCCGGCTGGAGCTCGCCGCCGGAGGCGACGATTACGAGCTGCTGTTCGCTGCATCGCCGCACAGCCGCACCGCGATCGAGCGGATCGGCCGCCGGCTGAAGCTGCGGCTGACGCACATCGGATCGCTCCGCGCGGGCGCGGGGCTCAGCGTGCTGAACGCCGATGGGCGCGACGTGACGCCCGCGCGGCTGGGCTTTGAACACCGCGGCTGAGGCGCTTGCCCCGACCGGCGCCCACCCGTAACGCCCGCGGATGAAACGGTCCTTCCTAACCTTTTCAGTCTTCTACGGCGGCATGGTGTGCGTCGCCGGAGTGCTCGGCAACAAGCAGGTGTCGCTCGGTCCGCTTTCGGCGCTGGGGCCGCTCATCGGCCTGCCGCCGCTCGCGGTCGAGGCGGGCGTGGTCGCGTTCCTACTGCTGGTGATGCTGGCGAGCGCGGTCGCCGAGCTGCACGGTCGCGACGCCGCCACCGCGCTGGTGCGTTTCGGATTCGCACCGCTGGTGGCAGCGATCGTGCTTGCCGAGATCGTGCTGGCGCTGCCCGCGGCGCCCGCGATGGAACCCGCGCGCCGCGATGCGTTTACGCTGATGATGGGCGGCACCCCGCGCATCTGGATCGCGGGCATCCTCGCCTACGGCATTTCGCAGACGCTGAACGTCGCGGTGTTCACCAGCCTCAGTGGCCGTCCCGGACGGCTGCTGTGGCTGCGCGCGGGCGTGGCCGCGGTGCTGAGCCAAGCGGTCGACACGCTGATCTTCGTGACGGTGGCGTTCTGGGGAGTATTTCCGGTCGGCGCGCTGCTCGGCGGGCAGATGCTGGCCAAGGTGCTGCTGTCGGCGATCGCAGTTCCACCACTGACGGCCGCGACGGTCGCGCTGGGGCGCTGGCTCGACCGTAAAGCCGGAGTTGTCCGGACAGCTTCGCCCCGGTAATGAAGGGGCGTTGCAGCCGAGGGGATGAACCGATGCGCACCGCCATGACCGCCGCCGCCGTCCTGCTCTATGCCGCCGCAGCGTCCGCCGCGCCGCCCCCCGCCCCGCTTGATCCGGCGAAGCCGGCCGATGCGGTCCAGATCATGAAGCGCCTCCAGTGCGGCGAGGCGGACGGCAAGCCGGCCGTCTACCACTGGGCTGGACGTATCTGGGCGCGCACGCCGGGCGAGCCCGACAAGCTGCTGTTCACCGGCGAGGGCATGAACATCCGCCAGTGCGTCAGCGTCAGCGATCCGCAGCGTGGGCTGGGCTTCCGCCAGGTGAGCCGCGAGGTAATGCTGTTCCTCGATCCGAAGACGGGCGAGGTGCTGCGGGAGTGGCAGAACCCGTGGACCGGCGAGCGGGTGGACGTGATGCATATCGCGAACGATCCCGTGAACAGCCGCCCGATGCTGCCGATGGGCGCCGACGGTCGGCCGTTCGCGCTGCCTGTGTCGCGCAACGGTGACTGGGTGCAGGTGGCGACCGAGGTGCCGCTGTTCTACGAAAATCCGCTGGGCGGGTCCTATCAGGAGTTCGTGGGCAACAAATACCACGCGATGGAGATCTTCGATTTCTCCGCCAAGGCCGACGAGCTTTTGGGTCCGCGATCGGCGACGTCCTACCCAACGGTCAGCTGGGTGCGCGTATCCGAGTGGATGCCGTGGATGAAGATGGGCGGCCGCCCCGGCCTCTTGGTATTCAACGCGGTTGGCGCGAAGCTGAAGCGGTATGACGAGCTGCCCGCGGTGCTGAAGACCGAGATCGCCGCGCGCTATCCGGAATACACCGCGCCGCCACCGGGTGATGACCAGCGCCCGAACGCGACGACGTGGACCGTATTCAAGGCCAAGATCGACGCCGATCGAACGAAGAGCGGGCGGTAGCACGACCGTCTACCGCCCTCAGGGCACCCTCTCCCGCAAGCGGGAGAGAGACCGGCGGCGTGCGACGCCAGGGAGCGGGCACCGGCCGCCGTTAGAAATTCACCCCCACGCTTGCGCCGAGCTGTCGGCGCGGCGGGCCCTGCACGAGCGGCGAGGCGACCGAGTAGTTGCTACTGTCGAAGAAGCGCACGCCCGCGAACGGAGTCTTGTTGTCGGTGACGTTGTTCGCGAACAGCTGCACGCGGAACGCCTTGTAATAGCCGGTCAGGCGCAGATCGACATTCTCGCGTCCGCCAAAATACTGCAGGTTGTCGGCCCGCAGATAGCTGCGATCCTGGTAGGTGATGTCGCTCCGCAGCTCCAGCCGCACATCGCCCATCGGATATTCGATGACGGGCGAAATCGTGACCTTGTGCCGCGGAACATAGGGCAGGCGCTTATCATAGAAGCTGATCGGCGGTTGGCCGAGCAAAGCCAGCGTTCCGGCAAGCGAATCGTCGACGAAGCGTGTGTAACGCGCGTCGGTGTAGGCGTAATTCGCCGCGATCAAGAGATAGCGGTTGAACCGGAACGCCGAATCGACTTCGAAGCCGTGGATCTGGCTCGCAGCCACGTTGCAGACATAGGTGCGGTTGGTCGATGTGCCGCCGGCGCTCGCCGGGTTCTGGCAGGCGGCCTGCTGGTCCGACCAGTTGTTGTAGTAGCCGGCAACATTGAAGCGCAGGCGGCGATCGAACCAGTCCGACTTGAACCCGATCTCGAAATTGTCGGTATATTCTGGGTTGTATGAGCGCTGATTATCAAAAATGTTCAGACCGCCATTGAACCCGCCAGTTTTCGCTCCCCGCCCGTAGATGCCGTAGAGCAGGAAGTCGGGTGTAGCCTGATAGTTCAGGATGAAGCGCGGAGTGACGAAACTGAAGCTCTGCGACAGGTCGAACACCCGTGTCGTGCCCGTGAACGGCCGCAACGGATCGGCCGGCGTGATCTGCGTCGTGGCGAAAGTCGGCACCTGCGTGAACGTCTTGTATTCGCGCTCGTACCGGATTTCGGCAGTCGCAGCGACCTTGCTGTTCAGATGCGCCGTGATCGAGCCGAAGGCAGAGTAGCTGTCGGTGGAAAAGCGCTGTTGGGGAAAGCTGTAGTTGGTATTATACCCATTAAACAGATTGTTGCTGAGAGGGCTGACGCCGCGATCGACGCCAAAGTTGATATTGTTATAATAGTAGAAGCCGACCAGCCAGTCGAAGGTGCGCTTGCCCGTCGATTGCAGGCGGATTTCCTGGCTCACGTCGCGAAGGAAGCCGCGGTTGCTCGACAACGCATAGGCGCTGGCCCCCACGGGGTTGGCGGCCGCGAACGGAAAGCCGAAATTCTGGCAGCCGCCGGCATTCTGGCAGACGGTATTGTCGCCATCGAACGTGTATTCCACGTTGCGCTTGTCAACCGCGCTGATCGACACGAGCTGCGCGTTCGGGAATTCATAGCGCAGGATGAGCGAGCCGCGGATGCTCTCCTCGCGGTCGCCATAGCGGCTGGGTTGGCCGGGCAGCGACTGCGTGTTGACGGTGACGCCGTTCAGCGGAATCGACGGCAGCTCCCCGACATAGAGCAGGTTGCGCGTCGGCCGGAACGCTCCGACCGCGCTGCCCGGGGGCGTTCCGGGGAAGGCGTTGTTGCGGATGACGCTCGATGGCGGCTGGCCCTCGTCCACGCGCTCATACACAAAGCGGAGGCGTGCGGAGAAGTTGTTGATCGGTTCCCACAGCACATTGGCATTGAAACCGTAGTTATCTTGAAAATCGACCTTGCCGCCGTCGATCCCCGATCGATAGAAGCCATCAAAGTGCCTGTAGAAGCCGCCGACGCGGATCTTCAACGTATCGGCAAGCGGCACGTTCACGTTACCGATCACCTGTGCCAGCCCGTTGGTCCCGCCCGTCGCCTCAAGCCGCCCGCCGAAGTTCGACGAGGGCGCCTTGGTGATATAGTTGATGGCGCCCGCAAACGTGTTGCGGCCATAGAGCGCCGACTGAGGACCCTTGACCACCTCGATCCGCTCAAGGTCGTTCAGTTGTAGGTCGACGCCAGCCTTGCCGGATAGATAAACGCCGTCCAGGAACACGCCGACATTCAATTCGCCGAACGTTTGGGCGGCGCCGCGGATGATCGGCAACTGGTTCTGGCGCCCGAACAGCGGCGCGTAGTTGAGACCGGGCGTCAGCTTGGCGACATCCTGTAGATTCTCGATCCGCGCCGACAGGATCTTGCCCGTATCGAACGCCGTGATCGTCAGCGGCACTTCCTGCAGCCGTTCGTCACGCTTGCGCGCCGTCACCACGATATCGGCCGATTCGGGATCGCCCGGCGCTGCGGCCCCGCTGTCCTGCGCGGGCGCGCTGGCGCCCGCTCCCGGTTGTTCGGCGGTTGCCGCGAACGGCGCGAGCGCAACGGCTGCAAGCAGGGCGGCTTTGGTTGCAAGGCGCATCTTAGAAAAATTCCTCCCTCTGGTTCTTGCGGCGAACGGTCCCATCGGGCACCAAAGATGTCCAGACAAATTTACCGCCGCAGTCGTCTCTGCTGCCGCCTGTGGCGCTGCGACAACAGTGATGGAGTGAGCACGGGTGGACGGCATCGGCGATGGATCGCGGCGCCAATTCCTTGGCTGGGGCGCGCTTGCCGCGGCCGCCGCGGGCGCTCCGGGCGTAGCGCGCGCGGCCGGGGCGGCGGGACAGCCACTGCAGATGCAGGCCGACGGACGCTATCCGACGATGCCGCTGGCGAAGGACGCTTGGACGCTCTCGGTCGCGCAATCGCGCGTGATGGCGGTCGACGCAGCCGCGCCCGACAAGGGCCGCCGCTCGAACGTCCAGCATATGTGCGAGCTGATCGACTATGCGTCCGGCTTCTCCGGCCGCAAGGACATGATTC
>Ga0326763_1000017_pt1 | contig 66172 bp, 63 predicted proteins | sample NORPS_P_FD_207671 | JGI IMG/M metagenome (GOLD analysis project Ga0326763, IMG submission 207671) | Hot spring water microbial communities from Norris Geyser Basin, Yellowstone National Park, WY, United States - NOR.PS_P | ecosystem: Environmental > Aquatic > Thermal springs > Unclassified...
TATGGCTTCGCCGGAACCTCGGCAGCTGCTGCCCACATTGCCGGTCTGGCGGCGGTCATCAAGGGCGCGCGGCCCCAATGGGGCCCCCAGGAGATAAGGGAAGCCCTCAAGGCCTGGGCATGGGACATGGGCCCCTTGGGCCCCGACACCGACTTCGGCTACGGGTCTATCGACCCAACTGAGGTGGCCCGTGGGGTCCTCGGCCCACCCCTGCCCCCTGCCCCCGCCACCGTGGAGCCCTACGATGACCAGCTGGTGCAGGTGAGCTGGCAGGCCCGGCCAGAGGCCACCCACTACCTCTTCTGCCTGGACCTCCGGGCCGACTTCAGTAGCCCTTATGCCTCCTGCCGAAAGGTCGGTGTGGGCACCACCGCCCTCCTGGTGGAGGTGCCCAAGGTGGACCAGGTGCCATACTACTTCCGCGTCCACGCCTGCAACGAGAACGTGTGCTCCGATGCCGCACCCGCCGGGGGGGTTGTACGCCGCATCCAGGGAGGGGCGTTGGGCTGGGACTATTATTTCACGGCCTATCAAAGGGATGGGATGACGGTGGCTGCGGTGCGCAGCCTACGCCCCTTGCCCAGCACCATCCGCCTTTACCGCGGGCTGGTGGGGGCCTATCCTTGGTTCTCCTTGGAGATGGAATGCCCACAGGTGCCGCCAGGAGGGGTCTGCCGCGGAATCTGGCCGGCCAGCTCCATAGCCAGCGCTGTGCAATCGCTGGCGCCTTGGTGGGATCTGAGCTCTGCCCTTATCGTGGGGCCCTAGAAGGCGTCCACCACCTGCACAGCGGCAGGCGCCACCTCCCGACAGGCGTCACACTTGATGCACAGGGCCTGCTCAATGCGATAGCGCCCGTCTTCGCGCACGACGGCCCCCGTAGGGCACACATGGGCGGCCTCTGCTAGCTCGGGGGCCTGCTCTACTATCTCATAGCGCACTAGGCCCCTGCACACACGGGCCGGGCATCGCCGTCCCAATAGGTGAGCATCCAGCTCTTCGCGAAAGAGCCCTAAGAGGGACATGATGACGGTGGGGGCAGCCTGGCCATGGGCGCAGTTGGAGTAACGCATGGTGGAGGCCAAGAGTTGCATCAGCTCCACGTCCTGGGGGCGTCCCCCTCCCTGGGCGATACGGCGCAAGATCTCCAAAAGCCGGCGGGTGCCAGCAAAGCAGGTGGTGCAGCGGCCACAGGACTCATCCTCGGCGAACCACTCGAAGTATATGGCCAGGTCCACGACACAAGTGGAATCGTCCATGACCACCAGGCCGCCTGAACCCATGAGCATGCCCATCTCCCGGAAGGGCTCGGGCTCCAAGGGGAGCCCATCCCCAGCCATGATGCGAGAGGCAGGTACCACCCCTGAGAGGGGCCCTCCCGGCTGCACCGCCTTCAGGCGCCTGCCCTCGGGCACGCCCCCGCCTGCCACCAGGATCACGTCCCGTAGGGGGGTCCCCAAAGGCACCTCCAACACTCCTCCTCGCCTGATGTTGCCGGAGAGGCTGAACATCTTGGTTCCCTTGTTACGCTCCGTCCCCACGGAGGCATACCACGCGGCACCGTGGCGCAGAATAAGGGGAACGTTGGCATAGGACTCCACGTTGTTGACATTAGTGGGCATGCCAAACACGCCCGCCTGCGCCGGGTATGGCGGGCGGATCTTGGGCATCCCCCGCATGCCCTCGATGGAGGCGATAAGGCCCGTCTCCTCGCCGCAGACATAGCTCCCCGCCCCCCGCACCACCTCCAGCTCCAACTCCAGAGGCGAGCCTAGGATGCCCCGGCCCAAAAGCCCCATCCTCCGGGCATCCTCTATAGCCTCCTGCATGCGTTGGACAGCTAGGGGGTATTCATCGCGGATATAGATGTAGCCGTAGGAAGCACCTGTGGCCCAGGCAGCGATGGCCATCCCCTCGATGATGAGGTGGGGGTCACCTTCCAGCAGATTACGGTTGACGAAGGAGCCAGGGTCGCCCTCATCGGCGTTGCAGATGAGGTATTTAGGGGTGACGCGGGCCTGGCGCAAGAAGTCCCACTTGCGCCCCGTAGGGAAGGCGGCTCCTCCCCGCCCCCACAGCCCGGCATCCAACACCTCCTTTATGACCTCCTCCGGCGTCATGTCCAGAGCGCGGGCCAGGCCCTCATACCCCCCGCGGGCGATGTAGTGCTCAGCGTTGGCGGGCTCGATAATGCCCACGTTGGCCATAAGACGCCGCACCTGCAGCCGCATCCAATCGGTCTCCTGCAAGAGGGGAAGGCTGGCCATGGCGGTGCCGTGGTAAGCCGACGGAGGGACCCCTTCTTCAGGGATCATCCCCAGGGCGAGCTCAGGCAGGGCCTTCTGGGGGCCCAGGACAGCTTCCAGGAGCCGAGGCACGTCCTGGGCCAGCACGGGCCCATAGAGAACACGCGGATAGCCCGGGAGATGGACGTCCACCACAGGGTCGGCGAAGCAAAGGCCAGGGCACCCCACCTCCAGCACTAAAGCCTCCTCACCCCGTCGTGCCACTTCCTCTCTTATGGCAGCCAAAGTCTCGTCCGCCCCTGCGGCTTTTGAGCAGGTGGCCACCGCCACGCGGAAGATGGGAATGGAAGGCTCGACGAGGAGGCGCCACCGCTCCTCGGCTGCCTGGCGAAGGGGGCGATAGGCGTCTAGGGCTGTCATCAGGGCTGCCCCCCCTCCTTGAGACGACGGGCCAGACGCACCGCCTCGGCTACAGTCAGGGGCCCGATGTAACGCCCCCCCACCCGCACCAGGGGCGCCAGGTGACATGTGCCATCGCACTGGACTAGGCGGAGGCCTACGGCCCTATCGAGGGTGGAGCTATTCATGGCACAGCCCAACACCGCCTCTAGGGCTGCGCGGATGTTCCGTCCGCCTTTCAGGAGACAGGCAGGCCCACTGCACCACTGGACCTCTACCTTAGGGGGCGGCTCTGTGCGGATCTCTGAGTAGAAGGAGATGACACCATAGATAGCCGCTGGGGTCGTCTGGAAGTGGGCGGCGAGCAAAGGTATGGCCTGCGGTGGCACATAGCCCATCTCCTCCTGGACACGATGTAGAGCGTCTAAGAGGTGGACCTCGCTTGGCCGCAACCCGGCCAGGAGGTGACGAACCCGGGCCTGGACATCGGCCCCTTCAGCGGTCACCTCCACTGGCCGAAACCTGGAGGCATGGCGCGATGTTAGGGACATCCTTACGTCCGCATTGTAATGGTCGTCATCGCCCTCGGGCAAGGGGAGTGGTCACGGCCAGATCCTCATGGACCAGCGCGGCCACCGTTTCGCCTAGACGGACGCTGTAGTTCTGCCCCCGGTCCTCGGGGAATATCTGGGACATGTTGGCCAGGTAGAGGCCCGGGACGGGGGTGCGATGGGGCGGGATCCTGCCGGCGTTGGCCACGGTGAAGACAGGCTGGGCATGGCGGCCATAGAACACCCACCGGCCCTCCACCCATGATGCGTCCAACTGAGGCTGTATGCGCCGCAGAGATGGCAAGTACAAGTCCCACAGCTCCTCCTCCCCCATGGACATCAACGGCGAGTCCGGCGAGAGGTAGTTGCTTATGTAAAGCACATGTAGGCCGCCGTAGTTCTCCTTGCTCACTAGGTTGGTGTGTTCGATGAGGGCCAGGAAGGGGAAGGAGCGGTCGCTGATGGCCAGCCAGTAGTATGGCGTTACAGGGCGGCGCAGGGCCAGGACCATGCACAGGGCATCCTGGTAAGGGATGCCGCGGCAAAAGGAGAGGTAGTCTTCGGGGAGCATGGGCACCAGGCGCAGGAAGACCTCGTTGGCCACCGTCGCCACGATGGCATCGAAGGGGCCCCACCTCTCCCCCTTGGCCTCCAGGGCTACAGCCCTGCCCTCCTCCACTACCACGCGTTGCACGGGGGTGGCGGCGTGGAGCTGCCCCCCTAGGGCGCGGATGCGGGCCACCAGCTCGTCCACCACCAGGCCGAAGGACCCCAATAGGTAGCCCAACACCTCCCGCCAGGCCCCCAAGCGCCTGGAGGAGAAGCGGAGGCGGATCTTATTCCACAGCCAGGCCATCACCACCTCGTCGCCCATCTCGCCGAACTTGCCATAGAAGAGGGGCCCCCACACCACTTGCCAGCTGCGCGGCCCAGCAAAGCGGCTCACCCACTCCCTGGCCGTTACCCCCATGAAAGGCGCCATGTCCGTTTTGCGCCGCAGGTACAGGCCCATAAGCCCCAACCTTATCCTCTCCAGCGGGGGGAGGGGGGAAAAGCGTAGCAGGTCCAGCGGGGTCACGAATGGGTATATGCGCTCCTGCGAATAGATACCCACTGAGGAGGGACGCCACACCAAACGGCTTCCCAGCCCCAGCTCTCCTATGAGGGATATCATGGCGGTATCGGTGGTGAAGATATGGTGGTAGAAGCATTCGAGGCGCTCCCCTCCCACCTGGAAGGTGCGCACCAAGCCTCCCCATTGAGGAGCGGATTCGAAGACATCTACCTGGTGTCCTTTTTGCAGCAAGCGGTAGGCGGCCGTAAGCCCCGCTATCCCCCCGCCGATGATGGCCACCTTGCCCACTACTTGGCCACCTCCGCCGGCTGCCGCGCCATCGCCCGCAAGGGGACCTGCAGCAGCCACAGGAACACCAGCCCCACCACGATGACGGGCACTAGCAGGAGCCCATGGAGAGCCACAGCATACGCCGACGCCACCCCTCTGGCCACCCCTGCCCCTACCATCACCTGCTGCGAGGCCCACTCAAAAGGCCCCACGCCCCCAGCGCTGGAGGGCACAGCGATGGCCAGATTGGCTGCGCCCGTCAACACTAGGAACGTGGCGAATCCCCCCTGGATGCCGAAGCCCCACCCCACCACGAAGTACATGGTTGCCTCCAAGGCCCAGGCCACGCCCCCTGTAGCCATCACCCCCACAAGGGCCCACGGCGACCGCAACGCCATGAGCCCGTCCAGAAAGGCATCCGCCAGCTGCAGCACCTTGCCTTGCCACGGCGTAGGCAAGGGCTGGCAAAGGGCTTTTATCGCTTTCTCTGCTGCATCTCTCTTCATCATGGCGACCACGAGGATCAGGAAGGCCACCACAAAGAGGGCAGCCATGGCCATGGCCAGAAGGCCCACGGCGCTACCCAGCCCGATGAATGCCCCCGCCACAGCCATTAGGGCCACCAGCGTCAGGCCGTCCGCCACCCTCTCCACCACCACCGTTCCCAGGACCGCTGCTTTGCTGAGGGCATAACGCTCCCCGAGGATGTAAGCCCGCACCAGCTCCCCCAGCCGCGCAGGGAGCAAATTGTTAGCCATATAGCCGATGACCAGCACAGGGTAAAGGATAACAACAGGCAAAGGCCGGAGAGGGTGCAAGATTAGCTTCCACCGTAAGGAGCGAGGCCAGGCTGCCACAAACCACAGCATGACCCCTAGCACCGCCCAGCGATAGTCGGCGTCCCGCATGGCGTTCAGGAACTCTCGCAGGTCCGTCTGCCAGAAGAAGAGGGCCAGGAAGAGGACGGTGCCCCCAAGGCCCAACCATATCTGCCTACTCTTCAGCTGCCCCATCTTCACCGTCCCAGTATAAGTTTCAAGGCTTCCTAGGCATAGCGAGGTCAGGGATGGAGAGGGCCAATAAGAGGCCAGAGCCAGAATCCATCACGTACAGGAGGTCCCCCACCACTGCCAACCCCTGGGGAACCATCAGGGGGGGATCCGTATGCACCATGGCCTGTAGACGCCCATCGGGCCCCAGGATGAGCAGCCGCCCAGGGGCGAAGGCCTCAGTCACCAGGCGTCCGTCGGGCAACAGGGCCATATAGGGATGGGACCCAGGAAGGGAGGTCCGCCAAGGGGTCACGCTCACCGCTTGGAGAGGCTCCAGGTCAGGGCCCAAGAGCTGCAGCCGGGCATTGCCTAAATCGGCTACCCATACGCCGCCGTCGGGCCTGGGGGCCAGGCCTGTGGGCTCGAGGAAACGCCCCTCCTGTCGACCCAACCCCCCCGCTATACGCAGCAACTCCCCTTGAGGAGAAAGTCTAATGATGCGTCCCGTGCCCGTATCGCTGATGAGGAGCTGGCCCTGGTGGTCCAGCGCTATGGCGCGGGGGCCCCAGAAGGCTGTAAGGTCCGGGTTGTCCAGGCTGGAGGCCGGCCTACCCCATAGATGGCGCACCTCCCCCCGGGGAGTCACGGCCACCGCCCGGTGGTTCCAGGTGTCCAAGGCATATATGGTGCCGTCGGCGGCCACCCGTAGGTCCGCCGGTTGCTTCAACCCGTCCGCCACCACCTGGGCCTTTTCTCCCTCCAAGCGCAGAAGCCGTCCGTTGGCCGTATCCGCCACGTATATGGAGCCCTCGGGGCCAGGGGCCAGGCCGGTGGCCCCCTGAAGACCACGGCCATCGGGGGCCACCGGGGAGAGCACCTTGGCTGGCCTCACTGTGATCGTGGGCACCGTAACTTGCGACAAAGGCCATGGGCTGGCCTTGGGCATATAGAGCACCTCGTCCACTGAGCCGCACCACGGACACCGTGCCCGCACATCGTCCGTGCCCACCACGGGGGCCGGGGGCTCCCGCCATAGCAGGTAGCGCCACCAGTTGCGCCAAGTGGAGGCGCGCCCCATGTCGCCCAACAAACCCCTGACCGACCTAACCAGGTCTCCCTTGTCGATCCCACGGTAGACCTCCGGGAACCACCAGCGCAGGGGATGGCGGTATGGCTCCTGATAGGCAGCGAGGTAGGGGTCCATGAGATGGGCATTCTCCAGGGCGAGGATGACCACTGCTCCCTCGGGGAGTTGCAGCCTCTGGCCCCCTGACACGAAGTGCAAGTTGCGGTAGTGGCGCAGGTACCATTGCCAGGGCCAGGCATAGGTGGTGTCCACCACAACAGGGAGGTCACGTCCCACGCCCGTCTCCTCTGCCCATCGCTCGATGCGACGGGCCACATCGGCCACCGCTGGCGAGGTCTGGGTATAGACCATCATCTCCCTGGGGACATCGCCGTTCTGGAAGGACACCATGACCGTAGCCCGCAACGTCAGGACGGCCAGGGGTGCCAGGGCCATGAGGGGGATGGCAGCGAGACTGCGGCGCGCCAATATGAATAAGGCCAGGGCACCTCCTGCCACTGTCACCAACGCTCGCCAGGACACCCAGCCCGGTGGGCCCAAGGCCCCCCACACGGCCGCTCCACCCCAAAGGAGGCCCGCTGCCGTCATAGCCCACCACTCCTGCCGCGAGCCCCTCCACCTCCCCCACCAACGCCCCAGGGCATACCCGGCCAGCACGTTCAACGGTAGGGCCAGGTGCGTGGCCAGCCAGGGCATCTTCTCCCCAGTGAAGGAATAGGCAAAGAGGGAGCCTGCCAGCCAGAAGCACAAGAAACGCTCGAACATATCCCCTTGTACTGCCACAAAGAAGACCACAGCAGCCACAGGCACCAGGAAGGCCCACTGCGCCGCCCCCGTATCCCCTTTGGCGCCGAAGAAGAGCAGTAGGCTCAAGGCACTGGCCAGGGAGAGCATCCAGGAGGCGATCCCTCCCCGCACGCTGTAATAGACTAAGGCGACTCCACCTATCGATAAGGGCAGGAACTCGTAGGCCGACAGGAGCACTAAGTAATAGAAATCGGGCTGGTCACCACGTCGGTATCCGTGTTGAGCTAGCCAGTAGTCCAGCGATCCCCAGATGCCCGTGGCCAGGCCCTGCCAGTGGGTGAAAAATGTGGTATATAGCAGCACGAAGGGCACGTAGAAAGCCGCCGCTACCGCCCACCAGCTACGGCGCCACGTTGTCCCCACCAACGCCGTAGCCAGAAGCAAGGCCAATACCACCACCGTCCCCAAGGCCTGCTCGCGGGTCACGTTCCGGAACCAGAGGAAGTGAGACCACACCACCTCCTGCAGCCTGCGATCATCTATGCCCATCCACGCCAGGGGCAGTTGTACCGCCGCCGCTAGCTGGGGGGCGGTAAGGGTACCCATCACTAACATCAGGTCGCCAGCCCGATGCCATCGCCGGAGCCCTATCCTTTCCCGCCACCTCCCCACAGGCCACAGGGCGACTATCACCCAGGCAAAGAAGAGCAATCCCACCAGTGCCACAACCGCCCTTATTCCGCCCAGGCCCCTTGCCTCACATATCTGCCCCCAGAAGTGATAGGCCAGCCAGATCTCCAGGAAAGATAGAAAAATCGCCAAGTGAATGAACGTGTTCTCCATGGTGGCGAAGGAGAGCCCCATCACCAGGCCCAGGAGGACCAGGTGACGCATGTGCCCCTCGTCCAGGTATTGCCACATGAGGATGGCCAAGGCCATGGTCAGGAAGGCTGTGTACATGTCGTCGCGGGCGAAGCGGCTCACATATACCATCACCGGCGAAACCGCCAGCAAGAGGCTCACAGCCAGCGCCCCCGCCCTCCCCAGTCTCCTTCGCCAGAAAATGGGTAGCGCCAGAAGGGCTGTGCCCACAAGGGCTGCAGGCACCCGCGCCGCAGCATCGCCGTCGCCTAGCAGGAAGAAGGCGAGGGCAATGGTGAAGAACTTTAGAGGACCATGCATCATAGGCATGTGCTCGTAGGTGCCGTCTCGATATAGGAGCCAGGAGAAGAAGGCGTGCAGGCTCTCGTCATGGTGGAGGGCACGGTCCCCTAAGCCCCATAGCCGCAGCCCTGCCCCCAAGGCCAAAATAGCCCCATACGCCAACGTCTCCCACGACAGGGAGATGGGCAAGGACAAGGCCCTCTCTATCCCTAGTGCCCGGTAGACCGCTGTCCGCTCTTCGCTCATGACCTCAGATAAACCTGCACTTGCACGTCCCTGGGAGCCCTCGGTGGCTCGCGTAATAGGAACCACCGCCAAGCAGCACGCGGATCCAGAGGAGGCAGAGATGGGGCTACGGCCACCGTCCAGGCCTCCCCCTTGATAAAGCCCAGGGGCGTCATGTCCACTTGCCCGATGTACAACTGGACGTCTGTCGTGGGATCGCCCACCACCAAGGGTCGGTGGCGCAGATGCCAGCCCAACCACCGCACATCTTCGTCCAAGCCGAGGGGTCCCTCAACCCCCTCTTGGATTTGCCGCAGCAAAGGGGTCACGCTAAGGGTTGGCAATGGGCCTCGCACAAACTCATGGCCGGTGCGGAAGCCCAGGGAAGAGGCCCCATGAAGCGAGATGGCCAACCATAGCAGGGCTCCAACGAGCACAAGGGGAGGCGCTGCTCGCTTGCCCAGGAGGGCCCAACCTCCCAACGCCAAGATGAGCAGGGCTGCCCCTAAGAGCCAGAAGCCTGCAGCCTCCACCCAACCCGACTCCCCCCAGGGGCGCGCCCACCTCCCCAACACCACTGCCATCATCCCCATCCCTCCAAGGAGAGGCACGGACATGGGCCAGGTGCGTCGAAGCTCCCGCCAGGGTACCGCAGCCAAGGCATGGGCGATGCCCGTCCCCCCTATCAAGGACCATGGAAGGACTAGAGCCAGTAGCTGGCCCACGTGCCGATGGGATGCCAGGGCCAAAGCTAGGGCGGCCACGGCCACCCATATCAACAACATACGCTCACCAGGGGCAAGGGCCCGGGCGTCCCTCCACCAGCGGAGGACCAGCCAGGCGGAGCCCAACACCCCTATCGCCAGGAGGAGAGGCTCATAGCCCAGCAACGCCCCCAGCACCAGGTGGCGAGGCAGCCCATCGCCGGGTAGCTCCAACATCTTCGCCCATAGCTGGAGGCCTGGCGACCAAAACCCATCGGGCCCCGTCCCGTAGCGCACGGCCCCAAGGACAACGGCTCCAATAAACGCCAAAACAGCGGCCACCAGGGCCCATGGCTGGCGCAGGAAGCGTCGCAGAGTCGAGTCCCGGCCCTCTATAGCCCCATCCACCACCACAAAGGCCACGATAGCCAGGGCACCCATGACCCCCACCTCGTCGGACCCCAAGGCTAGCCCCGTGAAAGCCCCAGCCACTGCTGCCCACGGCCAACCTCCCCCACCGCTGAAGCGGAGCAGGGCGCCACTGGCCAATAGGGTGCTCACGGCCCCTACGGCCCCCGGCACAGCCGTCCGTGACGCTCCCACAGCCAATGGCGAGAGGGCTAGGAGGAGGCATGACACCGTGGCTGGGGTTCGGCCTAGAGGGCGCATCCACCAATAAGCCAACGGCAGGAGGAGGGAACCACACGCCGCTGCCACCGCCCGTGCTGCCCACTCCCCATCGGCCCCCAGCCGGAAGATGAAACTAGTAAGGGCAGCGCCCAGGTCGCCAGGCCAGTCCGGGGGGATGGACCCTTGGGCTACCGCCTTGGCCATAAAGGCCCTTTCCGCCTCCTGTACCGACAGGGGAACGGCCTCCAACGAAACGCCCCTGAGGGCCACGCCTATAGCTATCACCACCAGCAGCGCCGCAAGCCCCACATCCAAGGCCAGGCCCCTCGCCCAGACCTCACCCGCGGATGGCGACGCAGTGGGGAGGAGGGCTGACCGCCAAGAGGGTACAAACTTCACGGCCTCAGCAGGGCATCCACGAACCGCTCTGCATCGAAGAAGGCCAAGTCCTCCGGGCCTTCCCCTGTGCCCAAGAACAGTATGGGGAGCCCCATCTCATGGACAATGGCGAACGCGACCCCGCCCTTGGCTCCCCCGTCCAGCTTGGCCAGGAAAACGCCTGTGACCCCCACAGCCTCAGTGAAGACCCGGGCCTGCTGAATGGAGTTCTGACCGATGGTGGCGTCCAGCACCAAGAGCACCTCATGGGGGGCTCCCGGCAGGCGGCGCGCCACCACCCGCTGGACCTTGCGCAACTCCTCCATGAGGTGTGCCTTGGTGTGCAGGCGACCGGCGGTGTCCACCAGGACTAGGTCGGCATGGCGGGCTACGGCAGCGCTGATGGCATCGTATACCACTGCCGCGGGGTCAGCCCCCTCCCGTTGGGCCACCACATCGGCCCCTACCATCTCCCCCCAGCGGCGCAGCTGCTCGATAGCGGCTGCCCGGAAGGTATCGGCGGCGGCCAACACCACCTTCATCCCCTCTGATGTGTAGAGATGGGCCAGCTTCCCGATGCTGGTGGTCTTGCCTGCGCCGTTGACGCCCACCACCAGCACCACAGCCGGCCGAGGCCACGGCCCCTCCCTTCCCCATAGCTGGCCACGGGGCGATACTTTTTGCAACAGGGCTACCATCTCCTGCCGCAAGAGGTGGAGGAGCTCCTTCTGTTTCTCGCCACGCCACCTAGCTTCCAGGCGGTCCAGCAGGAGGGCGGTGGCCTGTACGCCCACATCAGCGCCCAGCAGGAGCTCCTCCGCCTCCTGCCGCAGGGCATCGTCCCAGCTACGCTGGAAGAGAGCAGCAAGACGGCCGAACCAGGTGCGGCGAGTGGGCTCTAAGGCTTTGTCCCTACCTTTTTCACCTTGTAGAAGCCGATGCATAGCTAAGGCCCATGATAACAAGGCAGGGGAGACGGGTCAAAAAGGGAGCCTAGGCCCGCAAGGCCTCGGCCAGGGAGAGGGAAAGGGCTCGTGAGACGCCATCGGGCCCCATGGATATGCCGTAAATAGCATCAGCTGCCTCGATGGTCCTGCGATTGTGGCTGATGACGATGAACTGAGTCCTTTGGCAGAGACGGCGCAGCCCCTCGGCGAACCGCACCACGTTGGTCTCGTCCAGCATGGCGTCAGCCTCGTCCAGGACACAGAAGGGGAAGGGGTTCACGGCCAGAAGGGCGAAGAGGAAGGCCAGGGCCGTCAAGGCCCTCTCCCCTCCTGATAGCTGGGCCAGGGAGCGGACCCGCTTGCCAGGGGGTCGGGCTATTAGCTCCACTCCCGGCTCGGGGCCTCCCACCAGGTACAGCCTCGCCTCCCCTTCGGGGAAGAAGGACTGGAAGAAGCGGGAGAACTCATGGGCCACCGCCTCGAAAACCTCCTGAAAGCGTTGGCGGGCCCACTCCTGTAGCTCCCGCTGCGCCCGGCGCACCGCTGCCTCGCCCGCTCGCAGGTCGGCTAGCTGGGCCTGTAGATAGTCATAGCGCCCCTGTATCTCCTGCAGCTCTGTAAGGGCATCCTCGTCCACCTGTCCCAGACGACGAAGACGTTCTCTCAACTCGCGGACTCGCTCCTCCAACGCCTCTGGATCCCCCTGAGGATCAACAGGCGGAGGCGGCGGGAAGGGAAGACCGTCCTCAGCAGCCCGCGCCGCCGCCTCCTCCAGCGCCCTCTGCCACCGCTCCTCGTCGGCCTGGGCATGGGCTAGGGCCCGTTCCACATCTACCAGCTTCTCTTGGGCTGCCAGGAGGCACGAGCGCACTTCCTTTTCCCGGGCCTCCAACCGGGATACCTCCTCTAAGATGGGCGCCATGGGCGGCAAGGCCTCCAGTTGCCGTCGGCACTCCTCCAGCTCCCGCTGCCTGGCCGCCAAGGAGGCACGGAGGGACTGCTCCTGCGAGGCCAGGTCTTGCAGTTGTCGCGTCTTGGCAGCCAGGGCCTGGGAGAGCTTTTGAAGGCGCTCCCGGCGGCGCTCCTCCCCACGCCGCAGGTTCTGGAGCTCCCCCTCCAGCGCCGCGGCCCGTGAGGCCGCTTCCACCGCCTGCGCCAGAAGGCTCTGGCGGGCTGGCACCAGCCCCTGGACGAGCGAGGCCATAGCTGCCGCCTCCTCCTCGGCCTGCCTTGCCTCTTGGAGGAGGGAGGACGCCCTTTCCTGTAGACGGTGCGCCTCCTTTAGGGCAGCCTCGTCCTCTCGACGGAGGCGGGCCAGGGTGCCCATGACGGCCTTCAGCTCCCCGCGGAGACGACCCATCCGCTGGGCCCGCGACGCAGCCTCTTGGGCCCACTGCCTGGCCTCCGCGCGCAGCCGTTTCTCTTCCTCCAGCAGATGCCCAAGGGCCTCTTGGGCAGCCTTCAGGCGCCTGCGCGCCTTTTGCGCCTTCTCTTCTGCCTCCTCCAGCTCCTGGCGCGTCCGGTGGGCCGATATCAGCCGCTGGCCTTGCGGGGAGCTCCCCACCCCGATACCGCCCCAAGGGAAGAGGACAAGGCCATCCCTGGTCACCACTGTGAGGCCCCTCTGACCCACCAGGGAACGTGCGGCATCCAGGTCTTCCACCACCAGGACATGGCCCAGCAGGGCCTCCACCACGGGCCGGAACCCCTCTTCGCACTCCACTAGCTGGGATGCCAGGCCTAGCACCTTTTCGCCATGGGGAGGGGATGGCGGAGAAGGCGGCGTCACCCCATCCAGAGGCGCGATGATGGCGCGAGCGACGCTGTCGTGATGGAGGGACAAGGCTGCCTGCAGAGCCTCCTCAGCGCCATCTACCAGCAAAGCGCGGATGGCTTCACCTAGGGCGGAGGCGATGGCCTTCTCCAACCCAGATGGCACACGCACTACCTGCCCCAACACCCCTCTCACGCCGGACACAGAGGCGCCAATGGCAGCCAGCAGGTCTTGAGCTTCCTGGAGACGGGCACGCAACGCCGCCGCCCTGGCTTCCTCCCCTTGTAGCTGCATACGGGCCTCCTCCACCTCGGCACGGAGGGCCTCCATACGCATGTTCAGCTCGTCCAGAGCCGCCTGCAGGCGCCTCTCTTCTTGATGGGCGGTGCGAAGAGCAACGACCTCTTGGGCCAGCAGGCCCACCAGCTCCCGGCGACGGGCTTCCGCCCTTGCCGCCTGCTGGCCCGCACCTTCCCTCAAGGCCGCCGCCCGCCGTTGGGCCTCGGTAGCCTGCTGTCGCAGGCCTCTAGCCCGCTCCAGGGCCGCCTGCCGACGTGCCTCCGCCTCCCGCCATTGGGCCTCCACCTCTGCCAGACGGCGCCTGGCTTCCTCCTCCCGCCTCCGAGCATTTGCCAACGCCTCCATCACCTGCGTGACATCCCCAGCCGCGGCCTCCACCTGCAGCGCCCTTAGCTCCTCGTTCAGGGAGGCCACTTCCTCCGCCAGCTCTTGGCGCCTCAGGCCCATGTCCCCTAACCTCTGTTGGGCCAAGGCCACCTCCCGTTCCAGCTCATGGAGGCGGTGGGCCACCTCCTCTCTGCGGTGGGCGACCTGCTGCGCCTCCTGACGTCTTGTTTGCAGGGCCTTCTCCAGGGACGCCAACTCCTGGCGCCATGTCTCACATCGCTCTCGCAAGGAGTTGGCTTCCTGCTGGGCATGGGCACGCTGCTGGCGGGCCTGGGATAGCTCCGCCTGCCCCCTGTGCCAGAGAGCGAAGTAGTAGTGGTGCAAGGCGCGGGCCAGCTCTTGGGAGAGCCTAGCATGTTGGGCGGCCCGGCGGGCCTGGCTCTGCAGACGCTGCAGGCGGGGTTGTAGCTCCCGGAATATGGCCTCAAGCCTTCCTTTGGCCTCTACAGCCGCTTCCAGATGACTCTGGGACTCCTGAATGCGAGCCTTATAGCGGGCTATGTCCGCCACGTCCTCGATGAGCTGCCGCCTCTCCCAAGGCCTCATCTCCAGGAACCGCTCCACCATGCCCTGGCCGATGAAGGCGTAGGAGGCGCCGCTCACGGTGGCGCCCGTCAGGTGTAAAAGGGCATCCGATATGTCCCGCAGGCGGGCGCGTCGGCCGTTGAGCCAGAAGTCCCCCTCCCCGGAGCGGTGGGCACGCCGGGCGATGCGTAGCTCACCGTTCTGTGTGGCCAGCACCACCACCACCTCCGCCCGCTCTGCCGCGGCGCGGGCAGCCCCCCCAGCGAATATCACCTCCTCCATGCGGCGGGTTCGTATGATGCGGCTGGACTGCTCCCCTAGGGCCCATCGCAGCGCCTCGGCCACGTTGGACTTGCCCGAGCCGTTAGGCCCTACGATGGCAGTGATGCCTGGGGGGAACTCCAAGATGGTACGGCGGGCAAAGCTCTTGAAGCCAGCGATCTCCACCCTCTTCAGGGAAACCGGCCTCATGCGGAGTGGGCTAGCGCCTCTAGCGCCTTGCGTGCAGCGTCCAGCTCGGCCTGCTTTTTGCTGGCGCCACTGCCCTGGCCCAGCACTTTGTCGCCCAGGAGCACCTCTACGGTGAACGTGCGGGCGTGGTCAGGCCCTTCCTCCCTCACCAGCCGGTACCTGGGGACCTGGCGCCAGCGGGCCTGCGTGATCCGCTGCAGCTCCGACTTGCTATCTATCACCGGCTCCCCCGCCCGGATGCGGGCTATCTCCGGCCTGAGGATGCGTAACACCAGCCTCCTAGCCGCGCGCAGCCCGCGGTCCAGGAAGACAGCGCCGATAACCGCCTCCAGGGCTCCAGCCAGGTTAGATGGCCGCTTCCGCCCCCCAGACTGCTCCTCTCCCCTCCCCAAGAAGAGGTATTCGCCCAACCGCAGCCTCTCGGCCACTGCCGCCAGGGTGTCCCAGCGCACCAGGGCAGCCCGCATCTGGCTCAGCTCTCCTTCCCGCCGGCCTGGGAAGAGCTCCATGAGGTGCTGGCTTACCACCAGGTTTAGGACCGCATCCCCCAGGAACTCCAGCCTCTCGTTGTCCTCCTCCCCCTTGACCTCGTTGACGTAGGAGCGGTGAACGAGGGCCGTGCGCAGCAGCTCCGGCTGCCGCAACTTCACCCTCAACACCTTCTCCATCTCCCGCCAGTCCCTGGGCTGCCTACCCATAACCTAACCTCAAAACCGGTGCTGGGAGGCTGTCACAAGGCCCTTTGGAGGCTTTTGCTGGCCCTTTCGTCCATCTTCGTCCGCATCATATACAGCAGATCCTCACCGTGTCAAGGAGAAGGCCTATAATGGCCGTGTTGGGGAACCCGGCCATGGCTAACTTGACACAAAAATTATGGAGTTCCCTGGAGGCTGGGCAGCGTCGTGTCCTCCTGGTGACCCTAGCCCTTGCCCGCATCCGTGGCCTTTCCGTCTACCTGGTAGGGGGGAGCGTCCGCGATCTCCTGCTGGGCTGCTCGTCCTTGGACCTGGACCTGGTGGTGGAGGGCGAGGTATTGGCGCTGGCGCAGGCGGTGGCATGGCGGCTAGGGGGGCATCTGGTGGCCCACCCTTTGTTTGGCACCGCCACCTTGCGGGGCCCCCACTTCCAGCTGGACTTGGCCACCGCCCGCCGCGAGCGGTATCCCCGTCCTGGCGCCCTGCCCCAGGTGGAGCCGGCCACCATAGAGGAGGACCTGGCCCGCCGCGACTTCACCATTAACGCCATGGCCTTGGGCCTCACAGGCCCCCATCAGGGCCGGCTCCTAGACCCCTTCGGTGGGCAGAGGGACCTAGTCGCCAGGCTGCTGCGGGCCCTCCATGAAGCTACCTTTCGCGACGATGCCACCCGCATCTTGCGCGCCGCCCGTTACGCCGCCCGCTTCTCACTACGCCTAGAGGAGGGCACCGACGGCTGGTTGCGGCGGGACGTGGCCTACCTGGATACCATCACCGGAGCCCGCCTCCGCCACGAGCTGATGCGCATCCTGGAGGAGGCCCAACCCGAGAAGGCCCTGGGCCTGCTGCAGGCGTGGGGCGCCCTGGAACATCTTCATCCCTCCCTCCGCCTGGCTCCTCCGCTGATGAAGGCCTTCCATCGTTTGCGGAGATTACGGCCTTCTTGTCCCTCCACCTTGGCCTACCTTGCCCTCCTCTCTTCCCCCTTATCCAGGGAGGAGGCGGAGGCTCTTGCTGCCCGGCTGGCCCTCACCCGTCGGGAGCGGGAGGTGGTGGTGACCATGCCCCGTGCCGTGGCCACCTTACCCATCCTGGAGGCGGCAAGACGCCCCAGCCAGATAGTGGAAGCCCTGGAGCCCCTACCCGAGCCCTGCCTGTGGGCCCTAGCGGCCCTAACACCCCAGCCCCTGGCCAAGAGGCGCGTCTTGAGATATCTTGAGCGATGGCGGCACCTGCGGCCGGCCCTGCGCCCCCTTCAGCTCGAGGCCCTGGGGGTGCCCAGGGGACCCCGCTTGCAGGAGGCGTTATGTGTCTTGCGGCAGGCACGACTGGATGGGCGTGTGCGCACCATGGCGGGGGAACGCCGCCTGATCCGAAGCTGGCTCAGGGGTGGAGAAGGCCATGGATAATGTACAAAACTGCGCGGTCTGTGGCGAGCCTTTAGACGGCATCAACGTGGGCCTATGCAACGGTTGTGGCCTCCCCTTCCATTTCAACACCGAAGCGGAGGCCCACAGACCCGAATGCGGACAGGCCTGGCTTCACCCCCAGTATCTCACGGTGGAGTTCGGGTGCTTCATTTGCCTAGGGATGGCCCCCGGCAGGGAGCCGCCCGTGGGTTTGGGGCACTGAGGGATCACCACCCATGCGGTGTAGGGTGTGCCGGTTGCCGGTAGAGGCGGGGGAGGGGATATTCTGCTACCTGTGCGGCCAGCCTTTCCACTTCGCCCGGCAAAAGGCGTGCGGGCGAGCCCTCCCTAACCCCGCTGCCTGCTGAGGGATGATCTATCTCTGCGCCGTGTGCGCAGAGGAAGTGGAAGCCGCCTAGGTGGCGAAGGCCTCCAGCAAGCGGGCTACGGCCTTGGCCCCCCGCAGGAAATCCTCGATGCGGATGTGCTCGTCCGGGGCATGGATGCGGGAGCCAGGATAGCCCACCCCGAAATCGGCCACCGGCAGGCCCAGCCGCACGAAAGGATAAAGGGGCCCTGTGCCAGCCATAGACGGCACCACCGCCGGCTCCCGGCCATAGGCCTCCTTTAGGACACGACACACCAAGGCCACAAACGGGTGGTCGATGGGTGTACGGGCGGGGCGCTCCTGGGCCAGCGCTCGCACCTCCACATCGCCGAAGCCTTCCTCCTGTAGGTGGCGGCGCAACTTCTCCAGAATGTCATAGGGGTCTTGGTCGGGCACCAGTCGGAAGTCGAGCTTGGCCACTGCCCTTGCTGGCAGGACAGTCTTGGGGCCGGGCCCCGTATAGCCGGCCAGTAGCCCATCAATGGTGGCCGTGGGCTCAAAGATGTGACGTCGGCGCACCTCGGCATGAGAGAGCTGGCAGATGAACTCCCTGGCCCCATAGGCACGCAACGTCTCCTCCTCCTCGCTGGGCAAGGAAGCCACTGCCTCCTCCTCAGCCGGTGTGGGGGGCCGAACATGTTGGTAGAAGCCCGGGATAAGGATACGCTCCTGGGCGTCCTTTATGGATGCTAGGGCCCACACCAGACGCCAGGCGGCGTTGGGGAGCACCGTACCCCACGAGGAATGGGCGTCGCGGGCCAGAGAGGAGACCTCCAGCTCCACATAGAGCAGCCCCTTGACGCCCAGAGTAACGTATGGGCGGCCGTCCCACGTGACCCCACCGCCCTCCCATATACAAGCATCGGCCCGCAGCAGCTCGCGGTTTTCCTCCACCCATCTCTCCATATTGGGGCTACCTATCTCCTCGTCACCCTCGATACAGAACTTGACACTACACGGCAGGTAGCCCCGCACCTCCCGCCAGGCCCTGACGGCGAACATGCGGGCCAGGATGTTACCCTTGTTGTCAGAAGCACCGCGGCCGTAGAGACATCCTGCTCGCACCACCGGCTCGAAGGGAGGGGATGACCACTCCTCCAGGGGCTCGGGGGGCTGGACATCGTAGTGGTTGTAAAACAATATGGTCTTGGGGGAGCGGCCTTCCTGATATGCCCAGACGACGGGGTTTCCCTCCCCAGGCTTGGGCACCAACTTCACCTGAAATCCCAGGGCCGCCAGTCGGTCCGCCAAGTAGTGAGCTGTCTCATGGATGGCCCGCCCCTGAGCGCTCACCGAGGGCAAACGCACCAGCTCTTGTAACTCCCGCAGGGTCTCATCCAGACGGGCATCTAAGAAGGCTAGGACGTCGTCCACCTCATCCTCCCGCAGGACGCATCATGATAACACCTTCGCTATCAACCTCTGCCGGCCGATAGCCCAGCCGGAGCCAGAGGTAGAAAGCCAGGCCAGCGTCCAGGGGCACTCGAGCCCAAAAAAGGCGCGCCCCCTTTGCCGTAAGCTCCCTTTCCAAAGCACGCACCCCTTCGCTACCTATGCCCCAGCCCCGCCGGTGCGGAGCCACAACCACGGTGGTCACCTGGCACTCTCCTCCCTCCAGGAGGTAGCCTACGGCCCCCACTAGCTCCCCCGCCATATCCAAGGCCATCATACGTCCGCGAGCATGAGGGCACCACTCCCGCACTTTCAACTCCTCCTGGGGCGAAAGGGGACGCAGGGATACCCTGGCACAAGTCATCCCGGCAGCAGATCGGCCACCATCTCCTCAAAGGGACGCAGGCGCCCCACGTTCAGGCCCGCCGCCGGATAGTACCGACCCTCCCGCAGCAGGGCCAGCATGTGCTCCTGCGACTCCAGCTCCTCCTCAAAGACAGTGACGAAACACCCGAGGCCATTGGTGGAGTGGCAATCGCTGGCGCCGATGCCCTTCTTGCCTAGGATGCGAGCCACCTGGAGAGCGAAGAGGTTCTCCCGGAGGGTGCAACCACCGTTGGCTACCTCGATCTCGTCCACCAATTGAAAGACGGGCAGGCGGGCGGCCTCCTCGGGGGTCATCTCCACTGGTGCCCGCCCATCCCGACGGTAATGCACGGGGTCAAAGAAGTGGCGGAAGGGATGAGCAGCGATCATGAACCCTCCCACCTCGTCCACCACTCGCCGCAGCTCGGTGGCCCGCCGGATGCCCGGCACATACCGGGTCAGGCCCACCACGATGATGTGCCCCAGGTCGGTGGATACCTCCATGCCCCGGCTGAGGAAGATGCCCTCTGCGCGCTGCCGGAAGCGCTCCCACTCGTGGTCGTCCCACGCCCGGTCGTGCTCGGTGATGTTGACGCCCGTAAGGCCAATGCGACGGGCCTCCTCCAGGAGCTGCTCCGGGGTGAGGGATGAGTCGGAGGCCCCCCGCACGGTGTGCACATGCATATCCACGATGGTGCCCATCCCGCCTCACCTAAATGTCAGGGTCTACGCCTTCATCTTAATGGTGGGCCCAGGAGGGGGGCAAGGAGCGCCATGCCATCATCGCCAGGCCGTGCCACAAGCCCCTCCCGAAGGCTAGCCATGGGTCAAGACGGAGCCGCCTGGGAGAGGTAGGGAAGGCCCCAACCGAAGGCCCCCGCCCACAGGGCCAGCCCCAGCACCAGCCAGCAAGGGGTGCGCCCCCAGATGTAGGCCACACACCCCAACACCAGAAAGGCAAAGCTCACCACCCCCAATGTGTAAGCGAGGTTGGGGCTCCCAAGGCCTGTCCCTGGCAGATGGTGGTGAGCCCCCCTATAGAGGATTCCTAGGATGATGCCTACCAATGGCCCCCAGGTGAAGAGGAGGAGAGATACAGGCACCGTCAGCATAAGGGGATTGATGTTGGGAGCGATGGCCTTGGCCAAGGTGGGAACATGTGCCCGGGCCCGCACCAGGCCCAGGCTTATGGGCCACACCGACACAAGGGAGAGCACGTAGCCCAACACAGCACCGGAGAAGACCTCAGCCAAGGGCCTCCCTCCTGCCTACCGTGCAGGTTACTATCACGTGGGCCCCCGGCGCCTTTACCCGGGCCGCCAACGCCTGTGCCTCCTCTCGCCCAGAGGCCAGGGCGAAGAGGGCGGGGCCGCTGCCCGCCAGATGGACCCTGCGCGCCCCAGCCTCCAGCAACGCAGCGCGGTAGCGGGCTATCTCGGGGAACAGGGAATACGAGACGGACTCGAAGGCGTTGTACATATAATTCTCGTCCACCCGCTGTGTCTCCCATAGCCGTTCCAGAAACCGCTGGGTGAAGGTGCCGTCGCTGTAGGAGGCAGGGGTCAGGAGCCGGTACATGCGGGCCGTCTTATCGGGCACCCGCAGGGGGGGCACCACCAGCACCAGCCAGACTTGAGGAGCGTCCGCTAAGGGGCTGAGCTGCTCTCCCCGCCCTCGGGCCAGGGCCGTCCCGCCCAGCAGAAAGAAGGGGACATCCGAGCCGAGGCTAGCCGCCACCTCCATAAGCCGCTCCTGCGGCAGGTGCCAGCCCCTGAGGCGGCAGATGGCTCTTAGGGCAGCGGCGGCATCGGCGCTCCCTCCTCCCAACCCTGACGCCGGCGGGATAGCCTTGTGGATGATCACCTCCACCCGTGCCTGCGGGTCAAGGGCGCGCACCGCTCTGGCTACCAGTTCGTCCTCCACTGCAAAGGGACCCTGGCACCGCACTGTGAGGGAGGAGGCCGGGAGGATGGTCAGCTCGTCCCAGAGGCCGATGGTCTGCAGCACGGTGCACACCTCGTGATAACCGTCAGGGCGGCGACCCACCACCTCCAGGGTCCAGTTGATCTTGGCCGGCGCCCGCACCCGCACAGGCTCACCCATGGCCCACCTGCCCCCAAGCGCGCACCACGTGGAATAGACGCAGCCAATCCTCCAATGTCAGCTCGCCGGGTCGCCGTGCTGGGTCTATACCTGCTGCCCTCAACCATTCCTCCGCCACCTGAGGCGCCACCTTGAGCCCAATGGTCAGGGAATTGCGCATCTGCTTGCGGGGCGCAGCGAAGCCAGCCTTAGCCACCTTCAGCAGCGCCTCCATATCCTGGGCAGGCACAAGGGGCTGCGGCCGCACCTCCAGCCTCACCACCGCCGAATAGACCTTGGGGGGAGGCCGGAAGGCCCACGGCGGTATGACGAAAAGTAAGCGTGGGCTCGCTAGTAGCTGGGTCTCCACACTCAGGTAGCTCATCCTCCCTGGGGAGGCCACCATGCTTTGGGCCACCTCCAGCTGCAAGGTGATCACTAGCCACCTGGGCTGGGGAGTCGCCCTCAAGAAATGCCTCACCACCGCCGTGCCGATGGAGAAGGGGAGATTGCCCACCACCACGTAGGGGGGGCCAGAGCCCGCCATGGCTAGCAACTCCGCAGGGGCCACCTGTAGGACATCGGCCTGTACGATCCACAGATGCGGGGTCCCAGAGAAGCGGTCCTGGAGTCGGGAGGCCAACTTCTCGTCTATCTCCACAGCGATGAGCCTAGAGCAGTATGGTAGCAAGAAGCGGGTCAGGTTGCCTGGGCCCGCTCCTACTTCGATAACCGTCTCATCAGGGCTGGGGCGAGCGGCCTCAGCTATGCGCCGCAGGTAGCGGCGCTCCACCAGCCAGTGCTGGCCCAGGGCCCGCCGACGCCCCCTCGATATGGCAAGACCCCCCACAACATCTACGATAGCCCATCAGTCCAGGATGTAGATGGTCACGTAGCCCGTGCGCCAGTCAGGGATAACGCCCTCAGGATAGGCCAAGTCGATGACGTAGCCGCGGACGGCCCCGCCCGTATCGGCAGCGATAGCCATGCCGTAGCCGGGCACGCACAGCCGCGTGCCCAAGGGGATGACGGCAGGATCCACAGCTACGATGCCCTTGCGCACCGGCAGGCCAGTGGCCGTCGTACTTCCTGCGCCGCCTTCGCCCGGCTGATACCAGGCGGCCCAAACGGTGAGGGCCTGCTTATAGGGTGTGCCTGCGCACTCGTCTGTGGCGGCCCGGGCCAAACCCACCCCCCTCACAATGATGGTGGGCTGGGGAGCGAGCATCTCTTCGCCCACTGGCCTCCTCTCCCATAGATGACCGTCTTTGTAGACCACATCATAGTGCTGACGACGCAGGCCGTCCCGCCCCTGGGCGGCCACATAGCTCTGCCCCAAGGGCAAGCTGGGGTCTTGGCGGTACTCCGTGGGATGGGGGATCACCTCCTCCACCGTCTCCCTGGCGACCAGGACCCTTGTGAGCCGGACCACCGCTCCGTCTCTAAGTGGGGAGTCCAATGGTGGCGTCACTTCATCGAACGGGCCCAAGGCGAGCCATTGCTCCGCCAGCAGCTGTTCCACAGTGGCCGCCTGGGTGCGCAACCTTCTTGGCTGGCCCCCCACCACCAGCTCCACGTCCTTAGCGCGCACCACCACCACATGCAGGCCGGGGCTGAGGGGCCAATGTGGGGGCGGGTACACTATATCGCCCACCTCTAGGTGCACACCCAGACTGGCCAGGCCATCGCCTACCGTCCCTGGCTCAGTGGTGACCCAGAGGGGGAACCCGTCCTCCAGCACCCATTGAACGTGGTCGGCAGATAACACAGAAGAAGCTTCTTGGCCGGAAAGGGCGGTTTCCAGGATCTGCTCCCCGAAGAAAGGCAACAAGGCGGAGGCCAACAGTAGGCCACCCACTAGAGCTGCAGGGGATCGCCTTTTAAGGCGCCCCTTTAAGTTGTCTTCCTTCACACCCCTTTCCTGTCTTCCTTTTTGCTCAGGCGGCCGTGCACCCGCCTTCGACACGGCGCCACGGCCTTGCCCACAGGATCGGGCTCCGGCCAGGGTGACCTATGGCACCCGGGGCGCCCACTTACCGCTGCTCCCTTCCGGGCCTGACGGGGTTCATAGGGCCCCGTCGCACAGGGCCTAGCCATCATCGCCCTCACCTGAGGGCAGACACCCCAGCCCCGGCCTCGGGCGGGAGTTCGGCCCCGCTATGGCGGATTGCGGGTTCAGGGCACCGCCAGCTCCCCGCCTAGCACGGCCGCCCCTCATAGACATTGCCCGTTCTCACGACTTCTGTCAACCCCACCTTGCCCCCTAGGGCTGCCTGATATAGAATGACGCCTGCATCCTGGGGACATGATGGTCGAAAAAGGGGTCATCCTGGCTGCCGGGTTCGGCACCAGGCTTCTGCCCGCCAGCAAGGCTGTGCCCAAGGAGATGCTGCCTCTTCTGGACCGCCCCATCATCCAGCACATAGTGGAGGAGGCGGCAGCAGCGGGCATCACTCAGCTAGTGGTGGTGGTCTCCGGGGGCAAGGAGGCCATCGCCTCCCACTTCTCTCCCTCCCCCCAACTGGAGGAGGCCCTGGCCGCCAGAGGCGAAGGGGCCATGCTGGAGGAAGTGCGGCGTCTATCATCGCTGGCCTCCTTGGCCTTTGTATACCAGCATGAGCGGCTGGGCACGGGCCATGCCCTTCTGCAGGCCCGCCACCTCCTGGGCCAGGGGCCCTTCGCCCTGTTTTACCCCGACGACATCATGCTGGGCGACACCCCTGCCATCGGCCACGTGGCTGAGGCCTATGAGCGATACGGCCGGCCTATTTTGGGAGTATGCCCTGTGCCTCCCAAAGATGCCCACCGTTATGGCCTCATCTCCGGCACACCCCTGGGCGATGGCCTATACCGGGTGGCAGCCACGGTGGAGAAGCCCCCACCTGGGGAGGCCCCCTCCAACCTAGCCCTGGTGGGGAGGATGATCCTCACCCCTGAGGTCTTCTCTTACCTCGACGAGACCCCTCCTGGGAGGGACGGCGAGATATGGCTCACGGACGCCCTGGGGCTCCTTTGTGCCCGCAGCGAGGTCTATGCCTGCGTCCTCCCTCATCGGTGGCTGGACGTGGGCAACCCCTTGGGGCTGTTACGCGCCTCCCTTGTTCTAGCCTGCCGTGCCCCCCGCTGGCGGGCGGAATGCCAACAGATGCTCCAGGAGCTGACATGGGAGGTTGGGCCCTCATCTTGAGATGCGCATCCTGGTGTTGGGCATCCCCCTTCCTCATCCCGACTTCGACAACTACTCTTTCCTCAGCGCTCCTTCGTTCTTCGACTACGAGGTGATGGTGGTCGAGGGCCAAGCCCTGACGACAGCCATAGCCCAGGTGGTGGCCGGTGAGCCAGCCCACCATGCCTTCGATGGAAGGCAGGTAGTCAACGGCCCCAGCTCACCCCAGACTATCTCTGTGGCGGAGCTGCTGCGCTTACGCCGCCTGGAGGCCCGCCTCTTTTTGGAACGGGGGGGCCTTCTCGTCCTCTTCGCCTATCCTGACGTCCCTGTCCCCGGGGTGGAGGGGCTTGGCCACCTCCATCGCTACTATTGGCTGCCTGAGCCCGGCCGTCCCTGGCACGAGGTGCTGACGCCGGGGTTCGGCGGCCGCGGCGTCGTCTTAAGCGATGATTCCCACCCCTTCGCGCCCTACGTGCGGGAGTATGGCCGCCGTCTCTCCTTCCACGCCTACCTAGCAGAGGGGAAGGCAGAGGCCCGCGTCTTCGCCCGCAGCCCTGGAGGGGCAGGGGTGGCCGCTGAGCTTGCCCTTGGGGGTGGGCGCCTGATACTTTTGCCTCCGATAGGGGATCTGGACCCTACCTACGATCGGATACCATTGGCCCAAACCCTCCACGGGTGTATCTTGGCTGCCTGGGAGGCCTTGGGCCAGACCATGGGGGGCGGATAGCTATGGAGAGCTTAAAGGGAAAATGGGCCCTTATCTTGGGCGCCTCCAGCGGTCATGGCGCGGCTACAGCCATCGAGCTGGCCCGGCATGGCATGAACATCTTCGGTGTCCATCTGGACCTGCGGGCTACCCTGCCCAACGCCCAGCGGGTCATCCATCATATCCAGGATCTGGGGTGCCAGGCCGTCTTCTTCAACACCAACGCTGCCGACGATGCCAAACGCCAAATGGTATTAGAGGCCATTCGGGAGCGACTCTCGCCTGGAGAGCATATCAAGGTCCTTATGCACTCCTTGGCCTTCGGCACCTTGCGTCCCTACGTCCCGGCTAATAGGGAGGAGGCTGTAACCCGTGCCCAGATGGAGATGACCCTGGATGTCATGGCCCACAGTCTGGTCTACTGGGTGCAAGACATGTTTTATAAGGGGCTGCTGGGGCCCGGGAGTAAGGTGTTTGCCATGACCAGCGCCGGCTCCCACCGCGTCTACCCCACCTATGGGCCGGTAGGGGCGGCCAAGGCCGCATTAGAGTACCACGTCAAGCACCTGGCCGTGGAGCTGGCCTCCAGAGGCATCGCCGTTAACGCCATCCAGGCCGGTGTCACTGACACCCCGGCCCTGCGTAAGATACCCGGACATGAGGTCATGCTCCAGTACGCCCGAGAGCACAACCCTGGGGGGCGCATCACCACCCCTGAGGACGTGGCTAGGGCCATAGCCCGCCTCTCCCAGGACGATTCCCCTTGGCTTACGGGCAACATCATCCGCGTCGACGGCGGCGAAGACCTGGTCATGATATGAGGAGGTGAGCCTTGATCGAGATCGGTCGCGATCTGTACAGGCGGTTGGAGATTACCGACGTAGACGGCGAAGTGCTCTTGACCATCGAGCGCCTTCCCAACGGCAACGTCATGGTGGAGGGGCGCATTTACGGCCGCGACGGCCGACTGCTGGTGACCATCGACCCCGACGGCATCAGGGAACACGGCCCGGTGCAGGTGATACTGGGCGGCGGTCCCCCTGGCTAACGGCGGCGCCGCCCCCGCCGTGCCGGGAAGAGCCCGGCCTCCCGTAAACGGTCTATAGGGTGCATAACCCCCGAGGCATCGCGGTACCGCCAGAACCGCCAGCCGTTCTGGGCATACCCTAGGATAGCCACCGCCGCCGCCGAGGGGCTGGGATAGCGCCTCCCATCCACCTCTACCGCCCCATCCCGGTGTAATAGGCCGCGATAGCTGCGCCCCCCAGCCTCGCCTATCACCGCCAGCGGGAAGAGCAGCTCCTCCGCCCGCTCCCCCTCGCCACCTCGCGCCTCCAACTGCTCCAGCCGCCACTCCAACAGCTCCAGCGACGACCGCGCTAGGGCCGCCAGCCGCCTCAGCTCCTCCAGCTCCCCCTTCATCACCTATATAGCTAAGCCCTAAGAGGCTCGTTAGTCAACCTATGCCGCCATCACCCAGCATCGATGCAGCTAGTTAGGCTGTTTAGGTTTCTTAGTTTCACCTCTCGCTTTGCTAAGCCTTATCTTAGGAACCTTGAGATGGTGCGAGGGGTGATGATAGCATAGGGAGTGCATGGAGAGGGAGCGGATACGCAATTTCTGCATCATCGCCCACATCGACCACGGTAAGTCCACCTTGGCCGACCGTATGCTGGAGGTCACTGGGACCCTCCCGGCACGGGAGATGGGAGAGCTGGTGCTGGACGACATGGAGCTGGAGCGGGAACGGGGCATCACCATCAAGGCCTCGGCGGTGCGCATGCTCTACAAGGCGCAGGACGGCCAAGAGTATGAGCTAAACCTTATCGACACCCCTGGCCATGTGGACTTCACCTACGAGGTCTCTCGGGCCTTGGCCGCCTGCGAGGGGGCCATCCTCCTGGTGGACGCCTCCCAGGGCATCGAAGCTCAAACTCTGGCCAACTTCTTCCTGGCCTTCGATCAGGGCCTTGTCCTCATCCCCGTCGTGAACAAGATCGACCTGCCAGGGGCAGAGCCTGAAAGGGTAGCCAGGGAGCTATGCGACACCTTCGGCTTCCGCCCCGAAGAGATCCTCTTCATCTCAGCTAAGGAGGGCACAGGCGTGCCCCAACTCTTGGAAGCGGTCATAGAGCGCATCCCGCCCCCCAAAGGCGATGCTGATGCCCCTCTGCGCGCCTTGGTCTTCGACTCCAAGTACGACCCCTATAAGGGCGTCATCGCCTATGTGCGGGTAGTGGACGGGCGCCTTCAGGCCCACAGGCCTCTGCGCCTCATGGCCACGGGCAGGCCCCTGGAGCCCCTGGAGGTGGGCTACTTCCGACCCCAGCTAGTGCCTTGTCCAGTCCTGGACACGGGCGAGGTGGGCTACGTGGCCACCGGCCTAAAGAGCGTAGGCGACTGTCGGGTGGGCGACACCATCACCTACCACGATCGTCCCGCCTCCCAGCCCCTGCCCGGATACCGACCAGCCAAGCCCATGGTCTTCGCCGGCCTCTACCCGGCCGATAGTGAGGACTATCAGGGCCTGAGGGAGGCCCTGGAGAAACTGCGCCTGAACGATGCCGCCCTCTACTTCGAGCCGGAATCCTCCCTCGCCCTAGGGCCTGGGTTCCGCTGTGGCTTCCTGGGCCTTCTCCATATGGACATCGTTCAAGAGCGGCTGGAGCGGGAGTTCGGCATGAACATCCTGGTCACCGCCCCCAGTGTGGAGTACCGCGTCTTCACCACCGATGGCCGGGAGGTGGTGGTACGGAGCCCAGCTGATCTCCCACCCCCTCACCAGACGGCCGAGATCCGCGAGCCCTGGATGGACGTCTCTATCATCACGCCGGACCGCTATATCGGGGCCATCATGGAGCTGGTGACGGGCCGCCGGGGGGAGTTCAAACACATGGAATACCTGGACCAGGGGCCCTACGCTCGCCAGGGGGAGCGGCGTGTCCTCCTAGAGTTCAGGATGCCCCTCTCGGAGATGCTGGTGGACTTTTACGACCAGCTCAAGTCCCGCACCCAGGGCTACGCCAGCATGGACTATAGCTTCGCGGAGTACCGCCCGGGCAAGCTGGTGAAGCTGGACATCCTGGTCAACCAGCAGCCGGTGGACGCCCTTAGCCTCATCGTGCCCCAGGAGAAGGCCTACCAGGTGGGGCGGGCCCTGGTGGAGAAGCTACGGGAGCTCATCCCCCGCCAGCTGTTCGAGGTGGCCATCCAGGCGGCCATCGGCAGCAGGGTTATCGCCCGCAGCACCATCAAGGCGCTGCGCAAGAACGTGCTGGCCAAATGCTACGGAGGCGACGTCACCCGCAAGAAGAAGCTCCTGGAGCGTCAGAAGGAGGGCAAGAAACGTCTCCGCCGCATCGGCCGCGTGGAGGTCCCCCAGGAGGCCTTCCTCGCCCTCCTCAAGCTGGAGCTGTAACCCTAAGCATATCCTCTAAAAAACCAAAGAGGCCCCATCCTGCATGTCGTTGGCCTGGCGCCACGCTCAGACCGTGCGGGCCTTTTTGCCGCTATGGTTAGGATTACGTCAGGCCACAGGTCGTCTTGGGGGGTCGGACCACCCGTGGAGCTGGTTGCCCACCACACGGTGGCAGGCCACCCAGTGGGGACGGTCGGCGGTGCCCACGTTGCGCCATTCGGGCACACGGGTACGGCACTCGTCGATGGCGATAGGGCAACGGGTGTGGAAGACACACCCAGAGGGCGGGCGCAGGGGGCTTGGGATCTCCCCTTGCAGGATGATGCGCTCCCGCCGCGCCTCCACTGCCGGGTCGGGCACCGGCACCGCCGAGAGGAGGGCCTTAGTATATGGGTGGAGGGGGTTCTCGTAAAGCTCGTCCCGGTCAGCGAGCTCCATCAGCTTGCCCAGGTACATGACGGCCACCCGGTTGCTTATATGCCTCACTACTGACAGGTCGTGGGCGATGAACAGGTATGTGAGGTGGAACCGCGCCTGCAGCTCCTCCAACAGGTTGATGATCTGCGCCTGGATAGAGACATCCAAGGCGGAGACAGGCTCATCAGCCACGATGAAGGATGGCTGCACCGCCAGGGCGCGGGCGATGCCGATGCGCTGCCGCTGCCCACCGCTGAACTCGTGTGGGTAGCGGTTGGCGTAGAAGGGGTTGAGCCCCACCACCTGCATCAGCTGTTCCACCCGCTCCCGACGCTCTTTCCGGTTCTTGACCAAGCCATGGATGACCAGAGGCTCAGCGATGATGCTGCCTACCGTCATGCGCGGGTTAAGAGAGGCGAAGGGGTCCTGGAAGATCATCTGCATGTGGCGGCGCATGCGCCGCAGGGCAGAGGGCCGCATGGTGGTCAAGTCCTGCCCGTCGAAGATGACGCGCCCCCCGGTGGGCCTGTGGAGCAGGAGGACAGTACGGCCCAGGGTGGTCTTGCCACATCCCGATTCGCCCACCAGCCCCAGCGTCTCGCCCCGCCGGATGTCCAAGCTCACGCCATCCACCGCCTTTATGACCCCTATCCGCCGCTGCAGGATAATGCCTGACGTCACCGGGAAGTACACCCGCAGGTCCTGCACCGAGACCAGCACCTGGCCGTTCCCGGTGGTTCCTTGGGCTTCACGGCCCGACGTCATCTTCCCCCCTCCATTACGAGCTGACCGGTGATGCTGCGTTGGCCACAGCTCGCTGCCACTCCCAACAGGCTACCATATGTTCAGGCCCCACGGCCACCAAGGGCGGGCCTTCCACCTGGCACCGCTCAGTACGGAAGGGGCAGCGGGGGTGGAAGGCACAACCTGGGGGCATGTGCACCATGTCCGGTGGGAAGCCCTCGATGGGCTCCAGACGGGCCTTGCGCCCCTGGTCCAGGCGAGGCACTGAGCGCAGAAGTCCCAGGGTATACGGATGATGGGGGCGATGATAGAGCTCCATAGCGGGGGCCGTCTCCACCACCTTGCCAGCGTACATCACGTACACCCTCTGAGCATACCTGGCCACCACCCCTAGATTATGAGTGATGATGAGGACGGCGGTCCCCAGCTCCCGGGTGAGCTGGGTCATGAGCTCCAGAATTTGGGCCTGGATGGTCACATCCAGGGCGGTGGTGGGCTCGTCGGCCAGGAGGAGGCGAGGGCTACATGCCAGGGCCATGGCGATCATCACTCGTTGCCGCATCCCCCCCGAGAACTGGTGGGGGTAGCTATCGATGCGTTTGTGGGGCTCAGGGATCCCCACCATCTCCAGCAGCTCGATGGCCCGCGCCCGTGCCTGTCGCGGTTCCATCTTCAGGTGGACCTCCAGGGGCTCCGTCAGCTGCCGCCCTATGGTGAGGACGGGGTTTAAGGAGGTCATGGGCTCCTGGAAGACCATGGCGATCTTGTGGCCGCGGATGGAGCGTATACCATCATCGTCCAACTTGAGGAGGTCAACCCCCTCAAACCAGATCTCGCCACTCACGATGCGCCCCGGCGGAGAAGGGATGAGCCGCATGATGGAGAGGGCGGTCACCGTCTTGCCACAGCCTGACTCCCCCACCAGCCCCACGATCTCCCCACGGTGGATGTCCAGGGACACCCCATCCACAGCCCTGACGACGCCATCTTCGGTGAAGAAATAGGTAGACAGGTTGCGCACTTTCAGTAGGGGTTCTGCCACAGCTCCACCTCACACAGGCTCAACTTCGGCGGTGTCATTTTAGGGTAGACCATGCCCCTTGGGCAATAGTATGCGTGGGGCCCGCCCAAGACAACTCCTCCCGGATGTCATCGTCTTGGCCAAGCGTGCCAACCCGGGGATAGTCGTCTGGGCCCAGATGTCTTTAAACAGGGCGATGTAGAGACCAACGAGCGGTGTTTTAAGCAGCTGGGCGATTAAGTGAGACGACGGCGATACGCTGTCAATAGTGTGACCGTCTTTTACAGCATCGACCCTGCTCTTTCTTTCACATCTTCCGATGCTCGACCAGTTTTACGGCTGGTTCACAGCGAACTATCAATGACGTGGACTGGCCAGGGAGGAGGAGCTTAAGTTGGGGTGTTCGCCTAGCCCAACGAGGATGGTGGGGAAGGCGGGACTCGAACCCGCACGCCGCAACGCGGCACGTGATCCTAAGTCACGCTCGTCTACCCATTCCGACACTTCCCCACCCCAAGAAGGCCAGGGGCTGGAGGGCCGCCCGGGACTCGAACCCGGAACCCGCGGATTAAGAGTCCGCCGCTCTACCAGTTGAGCTAGCGGCCCAAATCCTATTTAGCGCCGCCACCAGGGGCCTTGTCAAGGGGAAGGAGAGCCATCTCTATGACGCAGCTCGGGCCATCTACCCTCTGTCGCCGCCGATGAAGCCGAACAGTACCCCGGCCACACGACGTATCTGGATCTCCTCCGAGCCCTCGGTGATGCGATAGCGGCGAAAGTGGCGGTAGATGTACTCGAAGGGCTTGTGGCGGGTGTAGCCTATGCCCCCGTGCACCTGCATGGCGCGGTCGGCCGCCTCACAAGCCAGGCGGTTGGCCCGATAGTTGGCCATGGCCACCTTGTCCGATACCTCCATGAAGTCCTTTTGGTCCATCAGCCAGGCGGTCTTGTAGACCAGGTTGCGGACCAGCTCGCACTCGGTGTGGAGCTCGGCCAGGGGCCACTGGATGGCCTGGCGCTGGGCCAGGGGCACGCCCCAGGTCTTGCGCTCTTTAGCATAGGCAACGGCCTCGTTGATACAGAACTGGGCGATGCCTACAGCCGAGGCGGCCTGCCGGATGCGGTTCTCATGGACGAAGTGCTGGGCCACCCGCAGGCCTTCGCCCTCAGCGAGCACGATGGCGCTATTGGGCACCCGCACGTTGCGCAACACCACTTCAGCGTGGTCTGTGGGCATGTTGAAGGTCCACCAATAGAATGGCACCTCCAGCCCCGGCGTGTCCCGCGGCACCAGGAAGGCAGTGATGCCTTTGGCCTCGCCAGGGCGGCCTGACGTGCGGGCGAAGATGAGATCGTGGGTGGCATGGTGCATGCCGCTATTGAAGCGTTTGGCCCCGTTGATGACCCATTCATCGCCGTCGCGGACGGCGGTGGTCTCCAGCCAGGTGGCATCGGAGCCGTGGCCAGGCTCGGTGAGACCAAAGGCGATGCGCACTTCGCCCCGGATCATGGGCTCGATAAGGGCCCTCTGGTCGGGCGTGCCATAGGCGTGGAGGATGTGGACGATGGGGAAGTTGCCCACCACCGAGAACTCCACCTGGAACTCGTAGTGCAGGCCAGGGCCGCGGGTGGTCAGGTGCTCGCGGATGAGGGCCATGTCCAGGTTGGTGCCGTCGCTGCCGCCCAGCTCCCTGGGCAATGAGTAGCGGTAAAAGCCGGCGCGGTCGGCGCGGCGGCGGGCCTCGGCCATGAGCTCCTCCCACTCGCGGCGGGGGATGCCACCGTTCTCCCAGTCGGTGCGAGCCCACTCGCGGCGGTGGTCGAAGAGCTCGGGGTGGGCCTCCTCAAGGGGCTTGATCTCACGTTCGATGAACGCGTCCAACTCCCTGAGGAACCGCTGCACGTGCTCGGGGATGGCAAAGTCCATAGTCTCACCTCTACTTTAGAACAGCTGCCAGAGCTGGTGTTGGTGCTCCAGCTCCTGCGGGGGGCCCTCCAGTACTACCTGGCCCATGCGCAATATGTACAAATACTGGGCCAGGTCCAGTGCCAGCCGCAGGTTCTGTTCCACTATCAACACCGATAGCCCTTCTGCCTTCACTAACTCCCTGATGGTGTTCATGAGGTTCTGGGCCACTGTCGGCGCCAGACCCAGTGAGGGCTCGTCCAGTAGCAGCACTCTGGCGCCGGCCATCAAGGCGATGCCGATGGACAGCATGCGCTGCTGGCCGCCGCTCAGAGTACGGGCGGGCTGGGCCCAGCGCTCCCGCAAGATGGGGAAGAGGGACACGACCCTCTCCAGTCGTCGTTCCCGCTCCGAGCGCTCCTTGACCACCTGAGCGCCCAGCAGGAGGTTGTCGCGCACCGACAGATCGCCGAAGACCGCCCTCTCCTGCGGCAGATAGACGAGCCCATCGCGGATGTTCTCTTCGCAAGGGCGGTTGGCGATGTTATGCCCGTTCAGCAAGATGGCGCCGGCGTGTACCCGTGCCAGGCCCACGATGGCCCTGAGGGTAGTACTCTTGCCTGCCCCATTGTGGCCCAGTAGCGCCACCACGTTACCGCGTGGCACTTGCAAGGAGATGTCGAACACTACCGGCCGGCTGCCGTATCCTGCCCGCACCTGCTGTAGCTGGAGCACGATCCCGTCGCTGCCCGGCATGGCCATGGCGCTACGCTCCGAAGTAGGCTGCGATGAGGCGCGGATCGGCCATCAGCTCCTGCAGCGAGCCCTCGGCGGTGATCCGCCCCGACTCCATGAAGTAGCAGTGGTCGGCCAGTTGTCCCAGGGCGTAGAGGTTATGCTCCACCACACACACCGTCTTGCCTTGGGCGGGAAGGGCGCGGATGACCAGCGCCACCCTGTCCACCCATTGGGGGTCGATGCCGGAGATGGGCTCGTCGAGGAGGAGCACGTCGGCGCCCGTGGCCAGCAGGCGAGCAATGGCCACCAGCTTCTGTTCGCCGAAGGAGAGCTCGCCTGCCAACATGCCGGCCTTGTCCACCAGGCCCACGAACGAGAGGCACTCCAGGGCCAAATCCTTGGCCCGTCGCTCGGCCCGGGCCGTGGCCAGCGGGGCGCCCAGCAGCAGGGGGAGGTGCTCGCCCGGGTGGCGGCTGTAGGCGAGCATCACGTTCTCCAGCACGGTCATGCGCAAGAACAGGCGTACGTCCTGGAAGGAGCGGACCATCCCCAGGCGGGCGATGGCATCAGGCGTCATGCCTGTGATGTCCCTACCCTTGAGCCGCACGGTGCCACCGTCGGGAGGTATGACGCCGGTGAGGAGGTTGAACAGGGTCGTCTTGCCGGCGCCGTTGGGGCCCACTAGGCCCGTGACCAGCCTCTCCCTCAGGACTAGGTCCACCCCGTCCACAGCCACGATGCCACCGAAGGCTTTGCGCAGGCCCTCCACCGTCACCACCGGCGTGCGGGTGGCGATGTCGATGCCCGTCTCCTGCTGGCCAGGCCCCGTCGGCGCAGGCGACTCGGCCGCTCCCGCCGCCGGCGGCGGGCTCTGGTGCCCCGCCGCCGCTGCTCCGGGCAGGGGGCGCCCAAACCTGGCCAGAGCCCGTCGGAAGCTGAAGTGCTCGGGTATCAGCCCCTCCGGCCGCAAGCGCATCAGGAGCACCAGGGCGACGCCGTATATCACCAGTCGTATCAGGGCCGCCTTTTCAGCGCCGATGTCCAGGTTCTTCTCCAGGATGGGCGAGGAGATGACGATGATGGCCGCCCCCACGGCCGGGCCCACGAGGCTGCCCATTCCCCCGAAGATAACCATGGTCACCAAGAGGAGGGATTGGGTGACGTTGAACTGGACGGGAGAGGCCAGGCGCAGGTAGTAGGCCCAGAGGGCGCCCATGAGCCCTGCCATGGCCGAGGCCAGGGTGAATACCTGCACCTTGTACGCGAACACGTTCTTGCCTACCGCCCTGGCAGCCAGCTCGTCTTCCCGCAGGGCTCTGAGCACGCGGCCGTAGGGCGATTCGGCTAGACGCCAGTACAGAAGCGCACAGATCCCGGCGACGCAGAGCAGGAGCCAGAAGAACTGGCTGGGCTTGGCCATGGCCTTGCCGAAGATGGAGGGCACCGGCATCCCCACCAGCCCGTAGGCGCCGCCTAGGTCGCGGGTACTGTTGGCCACCGTCACCAGCACCACTGCCGCCGCCAGAGTGAGAAGGATCAGGTGCTGGACGGTGAGGCGGAGGGCTGGCACGCTCAGAAAGGCGCCGGCTGCGCCAGCCATCAGGGTGGCCAGCACCAGGGACGGCACGAAGTCCATTCCGTTAGCGATGGCCAGCTTGGCGGCGGTATAGCCGCCAATGCCGGCGATAGCCGCGTGGGCCAGCGAGACCTGCCCGGCGTAGCCGATGAGCAGGTTCAGCGACAGGGACAGCACCACGAATATGAGCACCTGGTTGGCGATGTCGAACCTGTACTCCATGACGCCCCCCTCAGGCGGTAACCAGTCGCTGCACCTGCCGCAGGGCCAGGCGTAGCTGGACGGGCCTTAGCGCCAAGTAGACGAACAGCACGCCGAACACCACTACCGGCGCCCATTGAGCGCTGAGGAAGAGCCCGCTCAGGCTCTCCACCAGGCCTAATGCCAGCCCCGTCAGCGCCACCGACACCGGCCTGGTGCCCAGGGCCATGAAGGCCACCACGAAGGCGATGAGGGTCTGCTGCAGGCCCATGTCTGGCACGGCCGCGAAGCGTATGGCAGCGTACACGGCGAACACCCCAGCCAGCGCCGAACCGATGGCGAAGACCAGCCAGTACACCCGTTCCGTATTGATACCCACCACCCGCGCCAGCTCGGGGTTCACTCGCACGGCGTTGATGATACGCCCCCAGGGCGTGTAGCTCAGGAAGAAGGCCACCGCCAGCACCAGGAACCAGGCGGTGAACACCGCCGCCATGTCCAGGCTGGTGAAGGTTACGCCTAGCACCGTGAAGGGACGCAGCGGGAAGCCCCCCAGGGAGCGGCTGGCGGACTCCGCCCCCCAGGTGAGCCGTATCAGGTTCTCGGCTACGATGGTGAGGCCCAGGGAGGCTATGAAGATGCCTAGCAGCCCGCCGCCACCCGCCGCCAAGGGCCCGTAGACCACACCCTCCATCAGTACCCCCGACAGACTTGCCACCACGACGGCCAGGAAGAAGGCCACGCCCAAGGGTATGCCCACGTCCTGGGAGAGGGCGATGGCCACATAGGCGGCCAGAGTGTAGGTCACCGCATAGGCGAGATGAAACCTGCCCGTCACCGTGAGGATGAGGGCGAAGCCCAGCCCTAACACCCCGTACCAGCTACCGTTTATCACCCCGTTGGTGAACAGCTGCGGGAACAGCTCGCCCCGGAAGTCCATCTTCCGTCCTCTGGCCTCAGTCCAGCACCTGCAGCAGCCGCTCCCGGTTCATCTTGGCGACCACCCTGGCCTTGCAACCGCTCACCTTGCCGATGACCTGGAGCTTGTCCACATCGTGCTCCTCCAGGTCGAAGGTGATGGTGCCGACATTGTTAGGGTCGCCGCCGTAGAGGCTCTTAAAGGTGGGGTTCTGTTTGAGGGCGTTCTGGAGGTTCTCGCCGGTGATGGGCTGGTTACGAGAGAGCACCCTCCGCACCAGCTCCCAGACGATGAACACCTTCTCGTAGAAGTTGGCGGCGTAGAAGTCGGGGTTCTGGTTGTACTTTTGGCGGAAGGCATCGATGAACAGTTTGGACCAGGGGTTGAAGGGCTGCTCGATGTCGAAGTAGTCGAAGGCGAACCAGTACTGGTCGTAGGCGGCGCCTGCCACCTGACACGCGTCAGGGGTGAATTCGAAACCGATCACCTGGGCCTTCATGCCCGAGGTGACATACTGCTTCATGAAGTAGCCCGGGTCTAGACCCCAGAGGCCGGTGAGGATCACGTCCGGATTGGTGCCCCGCACGCGGGCCAGGGTGGTTGAATAATCGGTAGTGCCGATCTGGACCCGCTCGTCGGCCACCAGCTCCATGTTGTTGGCAGCCAGAACCTGCTTCAGGTAGGCGATGACGGGCTCGTTGGCCGGGCCCACATCCCAGCCCACGTTAGCGACGCGGCGGGCGTTGGGCAGCTTGCGCCGGACATACTGGACCACGCCGTTGAAAGCGTCGTCAGGTATGACGGCCCGGGTGCCCCAGAAGTAGTCTTGCCTCTTCCATAACTGGCTGGTACCGCCGCCCCCGTCCAGGACCAGCACTTTGGCCGGCTGGATGACGGGCAGAATGGAGCCCAGCACGGCGGCGTAGGAGGACAGGATGATCTGTACGCCATCGTTGACCAGCTCGCGGGCGGCGGTGGCGCCGGCCGTGACATCGCCGGACTTGTGGTCCTTGTAGATGACCTGGAAGTTGGGGCCGCCCGCGGCGCGCACATGCTCCACCCCCAGGTCGGTGCCCTTGGTCATGATCTGGCCGTAGTAGGAGCCAGGGCCGGTGAGGGCCAAGATGACGCCCAGCTTGATGGTCTGGCCCTGGCCGGCCTGGGGCCCGCCGGGGCCCAGCCACTCGTTGAGCTTGGACAGGTCGACGGCCCCGGCCCGTGGCGCTGGGGTGCCGGTGGTGGGGGCGCCCTCCTCGCCGCGGCAGGCCAGGTAAGCGCCAGCCGCCAGCCCGGCTACCCCCAGGGCGCCCAGCCGCATCAGCTGGCGCCGGCTGAGGCGTCGCTCGAAAAAGTGGTCCCAGTAGCCTTTCTCCTCGTGCATTGCTCTCCCTCCTCGGAGCTTTCCCCTCTCGGACTCCGGTCAGGCGCCCTCGAAGAAGCGCCGCGGGTTCTCCACCAGCATCTGCTGGACCTGGGCCTCCGTCACCCCCTGCTCCCGCAGGGCAGGGATGACATCCTCAAAGATGTGCGTGTAGCTCCACCTGGGCGCCAGCTGCCGCACCACCTCCATGGGGAACCAGTCGATGAACCCACAACAGTCGTGGGAGAGGATGATGCGCTCCGCATACCCCCGCTTGCACAGCTCGGCCACCGTCCGCACCCGCCCCTCGAAGGTGGGAAAGATGGGCATGGCCTCGTGGTGGTAGAGCCCAAACCGGTCCATCCCCACATAGGAGCCGTTCTCGATGAGGGCGATGAGGTAGCCCAGGTCCTCGGAGTCGCCCGAGTGGCCGATGACCACCCGCGACAGGTCCACCCCCTCCTCCTGGAAGATGCGCTGCTGCTCCAGCCCCCGCCTGGTGCCGGCATGGGTGTGGGTGTAGATGGGCACTCCCGTCTGCAGGTGGGCCCTGGCCACCGCCCGCAGCACCTTCTCCACCCCTGGGGTGACGCCAGGCTCGTCGGTGGCGCACTTGAGAACCGCTGCCCTCACCCCCGTCCCCTGGATGCCCTGGCGGATGTCCCGCACGAACATCTCCGCCATATGGTCGATGTCCCTGTTTTGGAAGTAGTGGGGCAGCTCGTTGTAGGTGTAAAGGCCCGTGGCCACGATGAAGTTCACCTCCGGCACCTGGGCAGCGATGCGCTGCATGAGGGAGATGCGCCGCCCCAGCCCCAGCACCGATAGGTCCACCATGGTGCGCACCCCGTGCCTTATCACCTGCCGCACCTGCCTCACCACGTCCTCTACGATGGCGTCCAGGTCATAGGCATGGGGGAAAGCCTCAGGCACCCCATCGGACAGCACCATCAGGTGCTCGTGCATGAGGGTGATGCCCAGCTCAGATGTGTCCACCTCGCCTGTAAGGGTCGGTAGCTTCATGGCCTCCTCCTTCAAAGCTTTCCTCGGGCGCATGCGTTTAACTAGCACGCGGCATAGGGGATGTCAAGGGGACAGGCTCATTATGAGGGGTGGGGGGTTGAGGGGCTAAGAGCGGGCGGCCTTTACCTTGGGCCACACCTCCCGGCCCAGCAGCATCATGGAGTCCCGCACCGCCTCCAGGGGCATGCCCCGATAGCGCATGCGAACGTAGAAGTGGTGGGCCCCCGTTACCTCTAGAAAGGTGAGGATCTGGTCCACGCACTCCTCCGGGCTCCCCATGACGAAGCGGCCGCGGGCCAGCTGGCTGAAGGGCTGGGAGAGGTCGAAGGGCATGGCCCCCACCCGCTGCTGATATTCCTGGAACTTGTCCCGCAGGTAGGGCTCCACCGCTCGTTGGGCGTCTTGGAAGCTGCGGGCCACGAACGCCTCTCGCATGAGGGCCACTTGGTAATCGGTGCGGCCCGCCTCAGCCAAGGCCTCCCGCAGGGCCGATACCTGCCTCTGCAGGACGTGTATGTCGGTGAAAGAGCCGGCTATCCATCCGTCCCCGAGAAGGGCCACTCGCCTTATGGCCTTGGGGGAGTGGACCCCCACCCAGATGGGCGGGCCACCAGGGCGCAAGGGCCTGGGGTAGAGGGAGACGCCCTCCAGGCGGAAATGACGGCCATGGAAATGGGCTTCCTCATCCCGCCACAGCCTCCTTATGACCTGTACCCCCTCCACATAACGGGAGAAGCGGCGGCGGAAGTCCACTCCGGCAGCGGCGAACTCCTCCTCCCGCCACCCCTGTCCCACCCCCAGGACACACTGCCCGCCAGTGAGGATATCCACCAAGGCAAAGGTCTGGGCCACATGCACGGGGTTGTAAAGGGGGAGGATGATGACGGCCGAGCCCACCCCTAGACCCGTCCTCAAGGCGGCCACAGCCACCACAGAAGAGAGGGCGTCGAACCTTCTCCACCCGATCTCGGTGGCCGTCCACACCCAGTCGAACCCCGCCTCCTTAGCCAGGCGCACTTGGGCCTCCACATCTTCCCATGCCTGATGTGGGGAAACCTCCGGCCCAAAGTCCATATGTAGTATGATGCCCAGCTCCATCCTTACCCCCTCTGATGATCCTCGGGACTCGCCAAGGGATCCGACCTACTGCGGGATGAGGTGGGGGCCGCGGGATGGGGGAAATCGGGCACCTGCGCCGTCTCCCGGGCCAACTCTAGGAACCTCTCGTAGAGGTCATCGGGCAGCTCGATGCCCCTAAAGGCCCCATTATCGATGAAGCGGCGGGTCACCTGCCCGCTGGCAAGGAGGATCCCCGTATCTACGTGCCAGATGTGGAACACGAAGCGGCATCCCTTCTTGGTGAGGTCTTTAATGGCCAGCTCTATCTCCACCAGGTCTTGCAAGCGGCAGGGGCGGTAGTAACGGGTCTCCACATGAACCGCAGGCATCCCCAGCTGGCGCTCCGCTACAAACTCTTGCCAACGGATCCCCCTGGCCAGCATCCACTCTCCGATGGCGTGCTCCACATACTCGAAGTACCTGGGCCAGAAGATAACACGGGCGAAGTCGATGTCACCCCAGCCGATGCGCACCCGATATCTCATGGGAGCCCTTAGACCGCCGCGGTGGCGATCCCTCCAACCTCCTCAGCCTCGGGGCAGGCCCAGCCCGCGCACGGCTATGACGTTGCGCTGAATCTCCGATGTGCCTCCGCCGATGGTCTCCGCCACGCTGGTGAGGTAATAGCGCTCCACACGCCCCCGCAGCTTGGCCCACCTGCTCTTGGGCTGCAGCTGCCCATATAGACCCAGGACATCCATCCCCACGCGGGCTAGCCTTTGGGCCAGCTCCGAGGCATAGAGCTTGGCGATGGAGGCCTCGTAGTTGGGTACCCTCCCCTGCTGTTGTAGGGAGGCCACCCGGTAGGACAGGTAGCGTCCCACCTCGATTTCGATGCCTACCTCCGCCAGACGGAGACGCGCCGCCTCCCGACCCGTCGCCGAAAGGAGGTGGCGCTCCTCCCGCACCAGCCCTAGGATAGCCTCATAGTAGCCCTCGGAGCGGGCCACCCCTGATATGGAGGAGCGCTCGAAGTCTAGGGTCACCGCCACCTGGTACCAGCCCCGGTTCACCTCCCCCACCAGGTAGTCCTTGGGGATGCGCACATTCTCAAAGAACACCTGGTTGAAGCCGTGGTGGCCGGCCATGTTGATGAGGGGGCGGATGATGATGCCCGGGGCCTTCATGGGCACCAAGAAGGTGCTGATGCCCTTGTGCTTGGGTGCGTCGGGGTCGGTGCGGGCCGCCAGGTAGCCCCAGTCGGCCCGGTGGGCCATAGAGGACCATATCTTCTGGCCATTTATGACCCACTCGTCTCCCTCCAGGACGGCACGGGTCTGGAGGCTAGCCAGGTCGGAGCCGGCTCCTGGCTCGGAGTATAGGGTGCACCACACCTCCTCGCCGGAGGCGATCTTGGGCAGGAAGCGCTCCTTTTGCCAGGGGGAGCCATAAAGCATGATGGCAGGGCCCACCCAGTAGACGCCCATGTTGAGGCCCAGGAGGGGTGCCCGCCTCCGCCCCATCTCCTCATTAAAGATGACCTGGTGCATGATGGGGGCCCCCAGGCCGCCGTGCTCGGGAGGCCAGGCCAGGGCCAGCCAGCGCCGCTGCCCCAGCTTGCGCTGGAGCTGACGTGCAAACTCCCACAGGGCATCCACCCCGGCCTCCGTCTCCATATCAAACTCCTCGTCCCAGCCGGGGGGAAGCTCTCGGTCCAGGAACTGCCGCACCTCCTCGCGGAACCGTTCCTCCTCAGCCGTGAAGCGAAAGTCCATGGTCGCCCTCCTCCCTTGTCTGCCCTCCCATTGTGACCCTCATGGACGCCCCGGTCAACGAGACCTTAGGACGGGTGTAAATGACCCTGAGGAGGTGCCGGGCTAAAAAGCAGTCCTGGCATCCGTCATAAGGGAGATCATCCGCCGTTAATGGGCGCAATAATACCTCGTAACCTAAAGATTCGTACAGCTCTTGCCACTCGCGAGCTCTACTAACATCAGTGATAAAGCGACGCCTCCATCCCCGCGCCTGAAGTTGTCCTATGCTATCCGTTCCCCCTTCCCCTCTCTGGCCAGGTAGCACCACCTCTACGCCCCCTATAAGGCTTCAACTAGCCAGCCGTCTCGCACCAAGTCCCAGCCGCTGAAGGCGACGATGGCCCAACATGGCAGCTCCCAGGGCGGTGGTGAACTGCACGGCACCGTCGGGCAAAAAATTCACCTGTAAGCCCAACTTCTCTTCCAAGACCTTGCGCATGCTTGTGAAGCGCATGATCCCCCCAGATACGGTCACTTGGGGTACAAGCCCAACGCGCTTCAGCAGCTGAATGGATCGATCCACCAAGGAGAGGATGGCGCCTTGCATGATGTCAGCCGGGGCCACGCCTGCGGTAACGTGGTTTATCACCTCTGCCTCAGCGAAGACGGCGCACACACTGGAGATAGTGACCGGATTGGTAGACGTCGTAGCGAGCTCCCCTAGCTCTTGGATATCGTATCCCATGTAGTAGGCTGTCTTCTCCAGGAAAGCACCCGTCCCGGCGGCACACTTGTCGTTCAGCCGAAAGCCCAGCACCCGTCCATCCTCGCTGAGCTTGATGGCCTTCATGCTCTGACCTCCCACATCCAGGACAGTTCGCGTCTCGGGGTAGAAGAACCAGGCCCCATAGGCGCAAGCCGTTAGGTCGGTACAATGTGCGTCCCGGAAGGAGACCTGAGCCCGGCCATTACCTGTGGAAACGATGTAAGAGACGTCCTCCCTCTGTAGACCAGCCTCCTCAAGGGCCAGGGAGAAGGCCTCATAGGCCGCCTCGTCCAGGCGAAAGCCCGTGCGTACCATGGCCCTGCTTGCGACGTGGCCCTCATCGTCAGCGATGACCACCTTGGTATAGGAGGCGCCAACATCGATGCCTGCTACCCATACCATACTCTTCACCTCCTACTCCGGGCCCCGGCCAAGGCGAACTCACGCGCGAAGAGGGCTGCCCCTAGAGCCCCCATGTAGTGAGATTCCTCGCTCACGTTAACGGGGATCCCCAACATCTCCCTAACAGCCACCACCATGGCCGGATTGCGGCTCACCCCACCAGTGAAGGTCACCTCTTCCTCAATGCCTACTCGTCGCAAGAGGGCAATAGAGCGGGAGGCGATGGACCTGTGGACACCTAACAGGATGTCCTCCACCTTGCGGCCTCGAGCGAGCCAGGAGAGGACCTCGCTTTCGGCGAACACGGTACAAGTGGTGCTTATCGGCACCGCCTTCTCCGCCCGAAGGGCCATGGGCCCCAGCTCTTCCAAGGGGATGCCAAGAGCCCTAGCCGCCCCTTGCAGGAAACGACCTGTCCCCGCCGAGCATTTGTCGTTCATGGTGAAGTTTTCCACATCTCCCCGCTCGTTGACCCGGATGGCCTTAGTATCCTGGCCACCTATGTCCAGCACGGTGCGAGTGCGAGGGAAGAGATGGACAGCCCCCCGGGCATGGCAGGAGATCTCGGTGACCTGAGCATTGCCGAAAGTCACCTTGTAGCGACCGTACCCAGTTCCCACCGTGAACACCACCTGCTCCGGAGAGAGGCCGGCATCTTGTAAGGCCAAGGCGAAGACCCTTTCAGCGGCCATCGTCACGTTGGCCCCTGTATCGATGAGGGCCCGGCCTACGATACGCCCTTCCTCGTCGATGATGACGCCCTTGGTCTGAGTGGAGCCCACATCTACACCAGCCACGAATATCATGGCCATCCCCCGCTCACTGCACCTTGGCTAACTTGCGAACAGCCATCGCCTCGAAGAAGGCATCGATGCGGTTCTTCATCTGGGCTTCGGCTACCACGCGCCGATCCATATGGTCCGAGTCCAGATACAAGGTGACCACCTGTGGCAGCTCATGGGTCATCACCAGGCGAGTCTCCGCCAGCCCAGTGGTGATGGTGCGGCAGCTCTTAATGGCGTGGAACACCACCCCATCCACCTGATAATCCTGGGCCACCTTGTGGAGGTACTGGGGTTGGGCCAATAAACGACTCAGGCCGAAGCGTACCTCCCGCATGATCCCTTCGGCCATGCTCTCTACTGGCCGCTCGACATCGAAATCATAGTCCACATCACTGCCTCCAGAAGCGAAGGCCATATAGGTGCAGTAGACAAAGTTGCCCCCTTTCTCGTTAAACATCTCGCCAAACCGCCGCCATATGGGATAGCAGGGAACACCGGTCATGAAGAGCCGGAACTTCTCCTCTGGCAGGGCGCCCATCCCATGGGCCACCTTGTATTCCATCTCCTCCACTGTCCGCCGGAAATACTCGGCTCCCTCCTTGGTCCCCCTCAGGACGTTCATGATGCCCAAAAAGGCCGTACCGTGCGAAAGGGCGTCGAAGGGGGCAGGACAGCTCTTGTTAAGCTCCATAAGGCGACGGTAGTAGCGCTTCATCTCATTCTCGTAATAGAGGTGCTCCTGCAAACGACCCTCATCGAACTTGCGCCCGCTCACTTTCTCACACAATCGGATGAGCTCCCACACCTGGTCCACCACATAGCGGCGGTAGAGGGCTTCATTCTTCGGTTCGCCACCATAGGGCTCGCCCGGATAGTATGGATCAGGTATCTCGAGCACCATGACGGGCACCCGATAGAAGCGCTCCCAAATTTCCGCCCACTTGATGTAGGTGTTGCATGCGTTGGTGATGACAGCCATAGAGGGCCGTGGTATGCGGCCCATAGGATGGTCGCCATCTTTGAAATAGAGGCCCACGTCTGCTTTAACGTAGCCACAGACGTCGGGCGAGTACCCATAATCCTCAGCCAGGGCGATGTACTCGTGGGCAACCTTGCGCACGGCGGTATTGAGGGCTACCACCTCCGAGAACACTGGTAGGATGCCGAAAGAACGCAGCAGCGAGGCAAAGCTGCCCATAACGTATACATAACAGGTGGGCCTTCCCTCCTCCCGCGCTTGGGCCAGCTCTCCGAAGTAATGCCGCATCAGGGCCGCCGCCTCTCTGGTGCTACGGCCCACGATGTCGCCGTTCTCACCCATCTCGCTCGCCTCCTACACGAACATAATGCTCTCCACAAACGTCTCTATCTGTAATTGAATCTGCTCGAAGCTTGTCATCGCCTCCTCAAAATCGAAGACAAAGTATCGGATGCCCGCTTCATCCAAGGCCTTTGCGTAGGCCACTTGCTCGTCCAGGCCGGGCTCACACATCTTAGCCGCTCCGATGATGGCCGCCTCTGCTCCGCTCTGGCGGACGAAGCGTAGTATCATCTCCTCCTTAGGGCGCCGGGGGTCGTGTTGGACTGGGCTGAAGGAGTCGCTCTCCAGGTAGGCCTGGGCCAGGTTGCGCACCGGGTCCCCTTGGGTAGGCACATCATAGGTGATCCACCGCAGGCCGATGAGAAGGTCATCGTCCACCACGTAACAGGACTCGCCGATGATGCGCAGCAGCTCCAGGGGGAGCTGCTCACAAAAGCCCCCCAACAGCACGACTCGCAACTTGTCCTGAGGTCTGGCCTTCCGCTCGTAGATAAGCGGGATAGCATATCGCAGCAACTCGTTATGCTCTCGGCGCGGGAGGAGGGTGCCCACAGCCATAAGGACGTACGCTTCCTCCACCGATAGTAGCCAGGGGTGCTCCCTCTTTATGCGGTAGAGCTCTCGCAGCAGGTGGCGATTCTCGTTGAACACTTCTATCGAGCCCCGGAGGTCGTCATCGGTCACCTCCTTACCCGTGATTTCCTCCATCTGGGATAGGAGGCTCCGATATTCGTGCTCCAGGAAGTCTAAGGCCAGACGGGCGGTAGGGTTTTGGGGCAGGCGTAACAGGAGGCATGGGAACTGGAAGTTGGGACGCCATACCGAAGGCAGGTTACGGGCCACATCGCATATGGGATGGCTGACAAACAGGTCTAGGGGAAGCCTCTTTGTCAGGGCCACCTCTAGGTTACTGCGCACGATGCTGCAGATATAAGACCCAAAGTGAGAATCGGCTGCCTTGCGCTCGATGGGGAATCCCCGCAGCTTCACCGGCAGCATGCCCACCGCATGCGCCAACTCCTCAGGAAAATAGACCTGGAAATGCCCCACCACCTTGCCCCCTCCCTCCCGCCAACGGTGCACGGTGGGGAAGCTCATGTCTTCCAACAGCTCACGGCACTCCTGAAGGACACCCTCCAACCCCTTGCCACTCCATGCACTCCATACCTTAGTCATGGCACCCATATTATACTTTTGACCTACCAGACGGTCAATACCTTGCCCCTTACCTTGAGAAAATGTGCGGGGCCACGCTGGGGGGTGGCCCACTTTATAAGCCTAGCAATAACAGAGTGTTGCCCCATTTTCGGCAGAGGTTGAGCTAGCCCCTAACTCTTTGGCGTATAGCCCTTGGCCACGCCTTTACGCCTTACCTATCCCCCTCCCCCAACAGCTCCGGGCTCCTTTACACCGCCCCATCCGGCTGGGCACCCTTCTTAGCGTATAGACGTCCAGTCCTGGGCGATGGCCAGCCTACCCTGCGCCCTATCCCACGCGTAGAAGCGATAGAGAGGCTGCCCTACATGGTCTGTCGGTGTAAAGGCTATCGGGGCACCAGTTATGCCTTTTGTGTCCACCGACAGCGTCTGCATCACCTCCGTGAGTTGCTGCGGTGTGCAGGGCCAGCCGCAGCGCTCAAAGGCTGCAGCGGCCATCATGCCTGCCACCCACCCCCAGATAAGCCTATCGGGCGGGAAAGTGGCGCCGAAGCGCTGATAGGCATCCTTGAGGTCGCGCATGCCCGGCACGTCGTCAAAGCTCATGACCACATGCCGCCCGGTAAACATCTTGTCATCCTTCATGCGAGCCATCTCCGACTCGGCTATGGAAAGCGGCGGGGCTACGAAGCCTCCCTGCCATCCCTGCCGGCGCAAGGCCTCCAGCAGAGGCCCACCGGTGTGCTCCCAAGTGCCCCAGCCGAAGACCCAGTCGGCACCCTTAGATATGATCCGGCTAGCGATGGCATTGTGGTCGTAACCCCGTACCGGTACAACTATCTGGTCCACTACTTCCAGGCCCAGCTCTTGCGCGCGCCTTATCCCGTACTCGACGCCAGAGCGAGAGGAGGGGACATCGTATGCGACGCCGACGACCTTGACCGGCCGCCCCAGCTTGTCGGCCTGAGCCTTGATGAATCGAACGAATGCCTCGTTGTCGTATTGCGGCGCCAGCAGGGGACAGAACACGTTCCGCTGCGGGTTGGGCGGGAACGCTGGAGGCGTGCAGCCCACCTCCACGATGACGAAGGGCAATCCCGCAGACTGGGCCTGCTCGATGACCGGCTGCTGCGTTACCGAAGCCGAGCTCTGCAAGATGATATGCACCCTGTCCGACTCGATGAACTTCTTGGCCTGGGCTGCAGCCAGGGAGGCATCGCTCCTGTTATCGGCGGACACGAGCTGGATGGGGTGGCCATTGATGCCGCCTCGCGCGTTGATGTACTGCACATAGAGGCGGAACCCCTCCAAAGTGGGGGCCCAGGTGTTGGCCCCGGGCCCGGTTACGTCGGCCATGTAGCCCACCTTATACGGCTCGCCCCTCGGAGCCGTAGCTTGAGGGGTGACCGATGGACCAGCCTCTTCCCCGCAGGCCGAAAGGACGCCCATAAGGATTGCTACCATAATCCAGATCACTCGACTCACTCGACGGGCTCTGATCATGCTGCCCACCTCCTTAGCTTTGGCTTTGACTACCATCACCGGGGGTGATCGTCTCTTTGCCTATGAAGATGGTGGCGACCTCAGGACGGACCAGCACCTCTTCTGGTAGCCCTTCCGCCACCTTCTGCCCAAAGTTCAGCACCACCAAGCGGTCGCACAAATCCCTCAACATCTGCACGTCGTGCTCGATCCAAACCATCGGGACACCCAGCTCGTACTTGATCCGCAGCAGGAAGCGGCTAAGGTCCTCCTTCTCCTGTCGGTTCATGCCGGAAGCGGGCTCGTCGAGAAGCAACAGCTTGGGCTCTCCGGCCAGGGCCCGGGCCAGGCCCACCAGCTTCTGGATCCCATAGGGCAAGGAGCTGACAGGGGCATCGCGAAAGCGCGATATCTCCAAGAAGTCCAGCACTTCTTCAGCCCTATGGCGCTGCCGAGCTTCATCTTCCAACGCTGGCCCCAACCAGAACATGGCCGTCAGCACGTTGGCCCTCCCGAATGGGTGCCTCCCCACCAAGACGTTGTCCATTACGGTGCCGTGGCGGAAAAGCTCTATCCCCTGGAAGACCCTGGTAATGCCCATGCGCGCCACCTGGCTTGGCGGCAGGCCAGTGATGTCGCGACCCATAAATAGGACACGCCCGCGCCGAGGGCGGTAGTAGCCATTTATGACATTCAACAGCGTTGTTTTGCCGGAGCCGTTGGGCCCGGCGATGCCTAAGATCTCGCCCTGGGCCACATTAATGCTCACGTCCTCCAAAGCCACGAGGCCGCCAAATGTTACCGTTACTGCCTGTACCTCTAGAATATCCATAGTCCTAACCATACCAGCGTCGCCGGCGGCGGTACTGCTTCACCTCGCGATAACTCTTGACTCCCTGGGCTGAGTCGCTCATGCCCAGGTAGAACTCCCGCACGTCCTCGTGAGCGAGCAGCCTCTCAGGTGGGCCATCAAAGACGATTCCCCCGTTTTCCATGACGTAGCAATAATCGGATATGCGTATGACCATGCTGGCGAACTGATCCACCAGCAGCACCGTAAGCCCCATCTCCTCTCTTATCGCCCTCAACCTGTCCTCGAGGTGCGCCAGGACCGAGGGAGCCAGACCAAGGGACATCTCGTCGACGAGAAGCAAAGAGGGGTTGTTCAGCAGGGCCATGGCGATGGCAAGCATCTGGCGCTCCCCACCCGAGAGGTACCCAGCTACTTGTCTTCGCCGTTCGGCAAGTAGGGGGAACCATTCGAATATTTGCTCGAGAACCCTGCGCTGGCTCTTCCCGTCACTGGAGCCACCCCGCCATCGTGCAACGGCTAAATTCTCCTCCACTGTAAGGGTCAAGAACACCTTGTCTCTTTCGGGCACGAGGGCAATGCCCAAGGAGGTTGTCTCGTGGGGTTGCAGCCCTTTGATGCTACGCCCCTGATATACGATGTCGCCCTCGGTGATCTGAGCATCCTCGCCAGGCAGGAAGCCGGATATGGCCCGCAGCAACGTGGTCTTGCCAGCTCCGTTGATGCCTATGACCCCTACCATGGCCCCAGCTGGCACGACTAGCGATACATTCCGGATAGCCACTAACTTGCGGTGGTAGGTCACCTCCAGGTTATGGACACGGAGCAAAGGTTGAGGGGTGGACATGTTTACCTTAGCCCGCTAACCATAAACTTGAAAGGCCACAGCTGGAAGAAGGACTTCACTCTCTCCCACAGGGCCACCAGCCCCCGCGGCTCTAGCAGGAATACGGCAACTATGACCCCTCCGAAAGCTATGCGCTGGAGCTGAAGAATGTTGATCACCAGCCGCTCGGGCGTGGGAAAGATGTGAACGATGAAGTCGATGACAAATGGCAACAGAGTGATAACAAAAGCACCCAGCAGCGATCCTAAAATGGACCCTAAGCCACCCACCACAATCATGGCCAAATACTGTACCGTGAGCAGGAAGGAGTACTTCTCTACCGAGACGAACCCAGCGTGGTAGGCATCTATTGCACCAGCCATGGCTGCCAAAGCCGAACTTACCGTGAAGGCCAGGAGCTTATAGCGCACGAGAGGAATGCCGCAAGCCTCGGCAACGATGTCCCGGTCCCGTATAGCTTGCCACGCCCTCCCCACCCGGCTCCGGACGAGGTTGATGCACGCTAGCGTCGTAAGGGCAGCCACGACACCTAGCAGATAGTACCATTCACGGTCGCTGTCGATAATCAGAGGGCCGAAAGAGGGCTTGGGTATAACGATGCCCGCCGAGCCACCGAGCCTGTGCTGATACTCGCTGGCACCATAGACGATCACGGCATGCAGCGCCAGTGTGGATACCGCCAAATAAAGGCCCTTCACCCTCAGGGAGGGCAGCCCCACCAGCACACCCAACACCGCACCCACTGCCGACGCCGCAGCCACCACCGGTATGAAGGCAGAGAACTCCAGCTCCTTCACCATGAGGGCAGCTGTGAAGCCGCCGGCGGCAAAAAGCCCAGCAAAACCCAGCGACACCTGCCCCGCATAACCAATGAGCAGGTTCTGCGAAAGTGCGCCAAGCACCGCGATAAAACACAGGTTGACAAGGTGAACCTGGAAGTTAGAGCCCACCAGTGGGAAGAGGGCCACCGCTATGGCTAGGGCAAACAGCGCCTGCTTCTTAAAGGCTGTGTCGAAGACGGCCAGAGCCTGGCGGTAGGAGGTGTAGAAGTAGCCACTGCCGCTGGCCATGCTCACACCCGCTCCAGCTCCTCTTCCTCTCCCAGAAGGCCCCAAGGCCTCAGGATGATGAAAGCGAGGATGATGAAGTAGGGCACCACGCCGGCCAGCAAGGGGTCGGCGTAGCGCACCGCCAGGTTCTCGCTCATGGCCACCATCAGGGAGGCGATGACCGTCCCAAGGATGCTGGTCAGCCCGCCAGCCAAGGGTACCGCCAGGGCGCGCAGGCCCTGCTCAGCTATGTTAGGCTCGAGTCTAACGTTGGCGGCAAAGGCCAGCCCCGCTATCCCTGCCCCTATAGCCGCTAACGCCCATGACAGAGCGAATGCCAAGTGAATGTTAACACCCCGCTGAGATGCTAGTACGGGATGCTCTGCCGAAGCCCTCATCTGCATACCTATCCGGGCGAGACGTAGGAAGGCGATGACGCCACCAATAAAGAGAACCGCCGCAGCCACCGCCCCCGCCTCTACTACTGTAACGGCAGCACCAGCCGGCAGATGCAGCGTCTTGTTGGTGATACCTAGCACCTCCAGCGGGTACCGGGCCTGGGCCGTCCATACCAGCTCCGATACCCCTCTCAGCACGATGGCTAGGCCCACAGTCATCAGGACGATGGAGAACACCGGGTGCCCTGTCATGGGTCGGATGGTTGCCCAGTAGATCACTCCTGCTACCACCGCCACAAGGACTAGGGCCAACAGCACCATCAGGGGCAGAAGGCCTCGACCCAATACGGTAAGGGCGAACAAGAAGTAGGCACACAGCATCAAGAGCTCGCCATTGGCCAAATTCAACACTCGAGACGCCCGATAGACCAGGACATAGCCTGTGCCCACCAAGCTGTAGAACGCCGCCAGGACCACCACCTGCGCCACCAGTTGGGCATCCATCGCTACGCCCTCTACTGTTGGCTCACAACTGTTACTGACACCTCCCGCTTGCCCGTGTGTTCGACCCGATACCAGGGGCCCACCGGCACGATCCGGTTGCTGGCGCTGTCCCACTTGTACAGACGCTGGTACCGCTGGCCGATATGGTCCGTGGGGGTAAACTTGAGCTTGGCCCCCGCTGGCCAGATCCCGCTAGCACCGTAGTCCACCTCGAGGTTGTTCATCGCCTGCTGGAATTTGGCCCGGTCGCAGGGCCAGCCGCACTGACGCAAAGCGCTTTCCACCATGACCCCCAGTGCCCACCCGTACATGAGCCGGGGGACGGGGAACGCCGAACCGAACTCGCGCGCCGCCGCCTCCAGCTCAGCGTGGAAGGGCTTACGCTCTGCCAGTGGGTATACTCCGAAGGAGATAATGAGCTGGTCCGACTTGAACCGCTCCAGGATGTCGTCATAGCCCAGGGGCGGGTCGCCCACCCATGTCCCCCGCCATCCCTGGCGCAGGAGGGCCTGGAACAGGGCCAGCGTCGCCTCCTCAGGGGCCCCGCCCGTGCCCCATTGAGCGCCGAAGTCGATGCCCTGGCGGGCGATGGGCCCCAGGTCGGCCGGCGGTGGGTTGGGCACCACCACCATACGCGCCTCTAGCCCTTTCCCCTGCAGTCGCTTGGTAGCGTCATCGACGATGGCCCGAGAGGCGGGGATGTCCAGTGCGGACAGGAAGACTTTCGCCCCCGGCCCGCCTTGCTGAGCGATGTATTCGACTACCGGTGCCAGATGGGAACCTATCCCCCCGGCCAGCAGGGGAGTGCAAAAGAGCAGGGGGTCCGGGTCGGGAGGCGCCTGCTGATCGATACATCCGGTGGAAGATAGAACCGCCGCCCCGAGCGGCTTCGCCTGCTCCAGCACCGGCAAGATATTGGATGAAGGGCCCAGCATGACTACGGTTAGGGCGTTATTGGATTCGAACAGCTCCTTGGCTAAGGCACCGGCCACCGATGGGTTGGCCTGGCTGTCTTTGACCACGAGGTTGACCGGGTGACCGTTTATGCCGCCGCGGGCGTTAAGGTGGCGGATGTATAGCCGGAACCCCTCGGTGAACGGAGCATAGGTGCTGGCGACCGGCCCGGTGATAGCTGCCACCGCCCCTACGTTGTAGGGCTCACCGGCAGCAGCAGGAGAGGCGGTGGGCGTGCCCGGTTGCTTTTCAGCACGGCAGGCGGCAAGTAATATGCTGACCACAAAGAGGATCACCATCGTCCGGCGCATGGCCTACCTCCTTAAACCTCTCTAGGACGTGCCGGTTCCTGGTACATGGACTCCACCAGTTCACGGAACTTCTCGTACATCAGCCGTCGCTTCACCTTGCGAGTGGGGGTGATCGGCTCCCCCTCTTCCTCCGGGTCCAGCTCCTTGGGAATGATGCGGAAGTACTTGACCTGCTCCACCCGCGCTAGGTGCGCGTTGGCCCGGTCTATCTCCTGCTGGATGAGCTTTTGCAGCTCCGGTCTGGCTATCAAGCTGCTGAAGCCCGTAAACGGGATCCCTTGTTGTCTGGCCCACTCAGCGCAGTTGTCGTAATCGATCTCGATGAGCGCCGTCAGGTATTTGCGTCCTTCGCCGAAAACCACCGCCTCGCTGATGTAGGGGCTGGCCTTGATGAGGGTCTCGATCTCGGTGGGGCTAATGTTCTTGCCGCCAGCGGTGACGATGATATCTTTCTTGCGGTCTACCAGCCTGAGCTCGCCCTCGCTCGTCCACTCGCCCACGTCGCCGGTATGCACCCATCCCTCCTCGTCCAGCACCTCAGCCGTCTTGACCGGGTCCTGCCAATAGCCCGAGAAGACCGACGGGCCCCGGAAGAGGACCTCGCCGTCCTCGGCAAGACGGACCTCGGTTCCTGGCACCGGCCTGCCGGCGGTTCCGGGTTTCGGGAACCGTCGTTCCTGGGCCGTCAGGAGTCCTCCACATTCGGTCTGACCGTAGCCGTTGCGGAGGTCCACCCCCCACATCTGCCACAGGGCCTGCACGCGGTCCGGGATGGGCGCGCCGCCGGTGAGGGCCACCCTGACGCGCATGAGGCCAAGCTTGTCCAAGATGGGGCGGAACACCAGCAGCCACCCGATACGGTGCAGGAGGGCTAGCAGTATCGAGTCGCGTCCGTCCCATCGGCGCTCGAGCCGCCGCCACGCCACCGCCATCGCCAGCTCGTACGCCCACCTCTTTACTAGGGACGAATTCTCGATGCCGATGAGGACCTGGGAGGCGAACTTCTCCCAGTATCGTGGCACTGTGCCGATGAACGTTGGGGATACCTCGAAGAGGGTCTGGGCGTACTCCTCAATCCCCTCACCGATGTGTACCTCCAGATCTATGAGCAGGGGCAGGCCGATGGTCATCAGACGTTCGAAGATGTGAGCCAGAGGCAAGACGGACACGCTTCGGTGGCGGCCGCGCAGCAGCTCCGGTAGGGCGAGGCAGAGCCCGGCAGCCCCGCTGAGCAGGGCGCTGTGCGATATCATGGCACCCTTGGGCGGGCCGGTGGTGCCCGACGTGTAGACGATGATAGCCGGGTCGGTGGGCTTCACCTCCTTCACCAGCGAGGCGAACATGTCTGGGTGTTGGCGCCTGGCCTGTGCTCCCAGCTGCTCAAGCTGGCTAAAGGTCATGATGCGTGGGTCCCTGTACATGAATAGGGCCCTTGTGTCGGCCACCACGATGCGCTCGAGGCCCGGCAGCCGGTCGGCCACCGCCAGCACCTTGTCCAGGTGCTCCTGGTTCTCGGCCACAAACACCCTGGCCCCGCCGTTCTCCACCAGGTACAAGACCTCGCTGGGGGAACTGGTGGGATACACGCCGTAGACGATGGCGCCCAACGCCTGGGCTCCCAGGTCGGCCAACACCCACTCGATGCACGTGTCGCCCATAATGGCCACGCGGTCGCCCTTCCTAAGGCCCAGTTGCGCCAGTCCGAGGCAAACGTTTTCCACTCTCTCCCGTAGGCCGGACCAGGTCAGCTCATGGTAGATCCCCAGCTCTTTGTATCGGTAGGCGACCCTGCTCGAGCGTTCCTGAGCCCGGTGCACCAGCAGCCCCGGGATGGTGCTGCTGCGGGCCCTCCGTAGTAGCTCATCGGGGGACGGAACTTGGGGTCGGGCACGCGGCACAGCCACCATGGCCTCACCCCCATCCAGCAACCTTCACGCCCCCTGGAACTGGGGTTGTCGCTTCTCGCGGAAAGCCTGTACGCCTTCCTGATAGTCCCGTGTGCGCATCAGGAAGGCCTGGGCTAGCATCTCGGTGAGATGGGCAGCCTGGACGGAGGAGTCGGCGGCAGCGTGAAGGACGACCTTGGCCATCCCTAGGGCTAGGGGGGCCTTGGCCTTGAGGCTTCGTGCCAGGGCTAGCGCCTCGTCCATGAGCTGCTCATGGGGCACCACCTTCGTCACCAGGCCCATCTGATAGGCCTCCTGGGCAGTAAGTAGGTTGCCCCCCAGCACCAGCTCCTTGGCGCGCAGCAGCCCAAGCAACTTCACCAGGCGGGAACTGCCTTCGCTGGCGGGTATCAAACCGATGTTGGCCTCCACGAATCCTAGGCGCGCCCGCTCAGAGGCGATGCGGAAATCGCAGCCCAAGGCTAGCTCTATGCCCTCGCCCACCGCAACGCCATTTATGGCCGCGATGACTGGTTTGGGTAGCGTCTCTAGGTTGGAAACAAACCCGAAGCGGTTCCTAACCCATTCGAAGGGCAATACCCTTCCGGGGGCCGTCCATACCTGACGCTCGAACATTTCGATGTCAGCACCAGCAGAGAATGCACGCCCAGCGCCTGTGAAGATAAGCACCCGGTACCGGTCCTCGGACTTCACGGCATCGATGACATCATTGATCTCGCGGAGGGTTTGCTGGTTGAATGCGTTGAGCTTGTCTTCGCGGTTGAACGTAACCACCACGATGCCGTCCTCCGGCTCATCCCACCTGAGGTGTTGTAGCTCCATCGTCACCTCCCAAGGCTAGATTTAATTGGCCAACCCGCCGGTAGAATCAAAGCTCGCAGGCGATTATATAGGCCATCCCAGGTGGTGTCAACCTCTGGCGGCCTTGTCTTGCAAAAAGGCGAGGGTAGACTGGTGATGCTATGGGTAGGGATGGGGAGCGGTTGCCACGTGCGTTCCAGCTCTGTCTGGAGGTGGCCTAGGCCCATCGCCAGGGCAGGGTCCCTGAGCGCAAGCGGGGCCACCCCTGCGTCTACGGCTGGGACCTCTATCTGGCCCTCCTCCTCTTCCGGGCCTACCTGCGGGCCACCTATCGGGAGACGGTGGCTATCCATCAGGCCCTCTTCCCCGACCGCCCTTGCCCCTCCTGGAAAGTCCTTGCACCACTCAAGGGCACCTCCGCCAAGAAGGGCAGGCCCCTCCATCTACCTACCGGCCGCGGGCGGTGGTGGGGGGCCTGTTGGGGGTTATTAAGAGCAGACTCGTCAGTGGCTACCTCGTCACCCTCAGCTAGCACCGCTATCTGCAAGACAAGCCCACCCGTGGCGCTTTTACCCAGCGCGGGTGGCGCTTTTCCAGGCAACGCCGGGCTCAGACATCGCGAGGGGGACCTCAGGGCTGGAACGAGAGGCCCTTGCTATGAAGAAGGAGCGAGATGGCCAACCGAAGAGCCTGCACCAGCAGCCCCCTCTCGGGCACCCTGCAGACCATGAGTCCCCGACCTGCTGGCAACTGCTACTGGAAATAGGTGACCCCAATCACGTAACGGCTGGAGCGGCAGCGTACACAAAGACTACCCACCACCAGCCAGCAGCACCCCTACCGGTGTCAACCTCGTATTTCACGTCATACCTCGGCGCCTATATCCTCATCCCTGAAGAAAGTCCAGCACCATCTCGGCCACCAGTTCAGGGCGCTCCATGGGCAAGAAGTGGCTGGCTCCCTCCACTACTCGCAGTCGCGCCCGGCCCAGCCTCCGGGCGAGTTCAGAGGCGGCGAACGAATAGATGGGCTCAGTTTCGCTGCCCGTCAGCACTAGCGCTTCGGCCTTTACGTAAGGTGCCAGCGACCAAGCATCGAGCTCCAGATAGCCTTCAAACACTTGTGCCTCGATCTCAGGAGGGCACTTCAGCTCCACCTCACCTTCCCCGACCTGGCGTGTCCCTCTCTCCACGTACAGCCTGAGCACTTCGGCGTTCCACCGGTTGAAGGGCGCCCGAGAGCTATAAGATCCGAGCATGGCGTCTCGGCTGGGCCAACGACTCCGGCGCCGGCGCGCGGCGGCCGCTATCTCCATCACTCGCTCCAATGAGTGTACGGCCATCAGGGTATAGCGCTGTGCATCCACGCCGCCGATCCCCTCGTAGCGCGTCGTTGGCAGGGGGAGGATGCTCGGCTCGATGAATACCAGCTTCTGCACCCTATCGGGATGGCGGGCCGCGAACGCCAGGGCAGCTGCGCAGCCTACCGAGTGGGCCACCGGCAGGACGGCGCCAAGGCCGAGCGCCTCCACCAGCCCGGCGTAGTCGGCAGCGAGGACAGACCAGCTATAGCCCTGGGGAGGCTTGTCCGAGTCCCCGTGTCCGCGGGCGTCGTAGGCATAGACGTGGAAGTGGCGGGCCAGATAGCGCGCCACCGGCTCCCAGAGCCAGGCTAGGAATCCAGTAGCATGGCCAAGGGTGACTACTGGACCAGGCCCAGGCCACTCAAGGTAGTGGAGTCGCAGTCCGTTAACGACTACAAAACCCTCTTGCATAGCACAACCAACAGATGCTCGCCCATCAGTTATTGCCCCAGAGGGCCTCGTGGTTTATAAGCGCCAACTTTGGCTGCCACGGCGGGGCCTGGCCACGCCCCCCGGTATTCAGCGCTTGATTACGAGGGCGAGGCATGCTTCCAAGAACTCATCGACATTGTCCCTCTCTGGCTCATACCACTTGTACAGCCAGGAGGTCATGCCCATAATGGCATGGGCAGCATAACGGGGGTTGATATGCGTAGGGAGATATCCCGCCTCGATGCACGCCTTTATTGCTTCGATGAATACCTTGAGATAACGCCGCTCCTTGATCTTCAACTGCTCTCGATACTGCTCGTCCAGGTACTGCTTCTGGTCAAAGAAGACATTGAATAGCCAAGGCTCAGCCGCAATCGTGTAGACCTGGTGCCGGATCAGCTCCTTCAACCTCTCCATGGGGTCGGGGATCTCGGCCACCCCTTCCATCTTTTCCAGCGCCCGACTCATAGCCCGGTCAGCGATCATGGCCAAGAGCACAGCCTTCGAGGGTATGTAATAGTAAACCGTGGCTTTGCTCATGTCCAAGTCACGGGCCACATCCTCGATGGAGGTGCCAGCAAACCCGTTTTCCCGGAACAAAGCGGCGGCCCGTTCCAGGATGGCCTCTCGCCGTTCCAGATAATAATCGGAGGGCTCAGTATGCCTACGCCGTCCTCGTCGCTTCCCCGGCTCCGCCTGCGCCACTGGCCCCATGGTCAACTGAACGACGAGGGATATCTCCTTCCCTGATGCTACCATAATGGAGTGGGGAGAGGCAACAAATCCCTCAGGACCTCAGATGGACTTTAGCCACCAGCACGACTTGCCCTTGGCCATTGCGAGCCTCCACTCCACCCTCCGTGGGTACCACCTCCAGCTCGTCCCCCGGCAGCACAGGCGCTGTGAAGCGGGCCTCGAAGCCTCTCAGGCGGTCTAGCCCTACCTGGGCTACTATGCCGTCCAGGACAAGGCTGGCTGTTAGAGGCCCGTGCGCGATCACTGATGGCAGCCCCGCGCTGCGAGCAAACTCGTCGTCGAAATGGATAGGGTTGAAGTCACGGACCGCACATCCGAAACGGGCGATCTGTAATCGATTGATAGGGCCCACCTTGAAGGGTTTCAGCTCCATCGCTTAGTCCCCCCTTTCGATGAACACGGTGCGCTGACGGCATATCAGTTCGCTCTGTTCGTCTTTGAACTCGCTCACCACCACGGCGAAGCGAAGGTTGCCCTTGGTATAGGCGTCGTCGACGTATACCCTGATGCGCACCCTCTCCCCAGGCTGGAACGGGCGAGCCCATTCATAGGACTGGGTCCCCAACAGGGCCTTCCTGAGGTCGATGTTCAAGGCGTCCACCAGGGCCCGCTCGCCAGCTATCGCTGGGCCAAAGTACGACACTAGGCTAGCTGTCTCCTTACTCGTCGAGCTGCCGATAGCTGCGGCCAGGGTCTCCATTTGCCGGGACGAGAGGACCTCCTCAACTTCGAACAGCACTTTCCCTTTCACAGATTCGTCCATATCCTGACCTCCTTTTGAAGAGAATGTCTCTCGGTGCCCTCCTCCAACCATCGCATCTCTTCGAATGGGTTGTGGCACGAGTTACAGTACCATATAGCCCGACATACCGAGGCCCCGAAGGGCGACTCTTGGCGCACATTCACCGAGTCACAGTAGGGACAACGCAGCCATCGGCGGCCCTCGCTATCTAGCTCCGGAATCGCGATCCCGTACTCACGCAAGCGACGTCGGCCCTCTGGACTGATAAGCCCCGTGGACCAGGCGGCAGCGTCCAGCCAGCGACAGCGTATATCACGATCGCCAAAGGCGACCTTCAAGCGCTTTTCCACAAGCAAGCGGATGAGCTCGCGGGCGGGGCACCCCGCCCGGGTAGGGATAAGCTCCACCTCTATGACTCCGTCCGCCGCCGTCCCACAGTTCGCCACCAGCCCCAGGTCGACGATGCTCACCGGAGCCTCAGGATCCTCCACATCACGCAGCACCGCCAGAATCTGCTCGCTGGAGAGTGGTTCGTTATCGGCACCCATAGACCCGCCCTCCCCTTCAGCCCCAGGTAATGGCTTCCGGATCTGACCGGTAGATGCGCTGCTGCTCACGCACGAACTCCCAGAAGGACGAGACATCTGGCCCAGGCGTGGGCTCGCTAGCCATCTCAGATAGCAAACTGTCGGCGTGCGGGAGCGATAACGGCGCCAAGACCTTAGCTACGGACTCAGCCCACTGGCGGCGGAGAGTGGCCGGATCCCACCACGTTGGAGCATCCTTTACCCAGAACGTATCAGTCACGTAAGGGAGCAATAGCTCTATGGCGGACCCCAGTCGCTGGCGTGCCTCAGGGTGACGACCAAGGGAGGTCATCCACCAGCGCCAGTAACGTCGGTGTTCCTCTTCCTCTCGTTCCATGATAGCGACGATGCCTGCTAAATCTTCCACCTCCGATAGTCGCCCCACCCGCACGCTTTCCGCTTCCTCGTACAAAAAGGCCCTGACGACGAAGGCCGCCCAGTCGTCCAGAAGTTCCAGCTTGAGCAGGCTAGAGTTTCGGAAATCTGAGGGTTCCCGCTCGAAGAAGTACCGCTCCTTGTCTCGCCGTCGCTCGACATCTGGGCCCGGGAATAAAAGGCCCAGCAATAGCTCGGCATGGCCGAATTCGTCTTGACCGATGCTGGCCATGGCAAGGATCTTCTCCAGATCTGGGCTAGCCCCACAGGAGCGGCCCAGCAAATAGGTCGCGAAGAAGATCTCGTCGTCCGCCCAGGCACGCACGATGGGCTCGAGGTCTGCTCTCATGGTACCGCCTCACCCCGTGGACAACTTGGGTGGCGTATAGCCAGCGGCCGCCAGCTTACGGACGTAGAACGATGGCCGCCGAAACTCTGTCTCCTGGATGCGCCTTCGGTCCCACTCGGCATCAGGGATCATCTCCGCTATAAACCGACGGTCTACAACCCACAGCCGCTCGAAAGTGTCGAGACGGAGGAAGATGTGGTATGCCGCTTCTAGAGCCGACTCAGGATCGGGTGCCCGCACGCTCCCTACGTGCTGCAATGGCTCCCCCTTCCTGAATCTCACAAATGCTTCGTATTCTTGCACCGCTTACACCCCCTAAGCCGCCAAGGGCAGCTCCTTTAGAGCTTTCAGCGCCCATTGGTCATTCTCGTAGCTTCTCTTGAACTCCTCCACGTACCACTCTTCAAGCGGCGTTCGCTGGCGTATGAGGTGGAAAAATCGGTCCCAGTCCAGAGGCGAGTAGCGCCACTCTCCTGTATCCGGGTCACGCTCCAGGTTCGGGTCGGGCTCCACCCCCAAGCTGCGGACGATGGGGTACAGCATGCTGATCCATTGCTGCCGCAACGTCTCGTTTTCATCCACCTTCACCCGCCATTTGCGCCAGTCCCTGCCTTTGGTAAGGTGCTCAGGAGGCCCGAACTGATAGATGGCGATATGCCACCACTTAGCGAGCCCCTCCTGCACCTGAGAGCGCTGACGTGGGGTACCCTCGGTCACCAGCTCGTGGCAAAGTTGAAGGGCATGATAGAAATGGAATGACTCTTCCCTCATGATCTTTTTCATCACGCGACAATAAGGCAAATAGCTACCGTGAGCCAAAGAACGGAACTGAACGACGGCGGCAGAATTGGTTAACAAGAGGAAGGCGGGCAGCTCGCCCCAGCTATCTACGGGGAACTTGAACGGGTAATTAAGGTGTATACGGCCTTCTAAGTAATCGCTGAACAGTTCCTCGCGGCTCTTACCAAGATCTTCCAGCATCCGCGCGGTGATGTGGCAGTGGCCTACCTCGTCCTGGATCTTGCCGAGGAGAGGGCGCCGACGCCATAAGGTGGGCGCCATGTACATCCATCTCCGGAAAAGAGGCATGGGCACGACCTCAAGGATAGCTTGGAAGCTCGCTATCTTTATGACTTCGTTCTTGTACTCTTCTGGCATCCAATCCCCTGCCTCTACTTTGCCGCCGGCCTGGATGTAGGCCACAAACCCATCCACGTCCTCCATGGAGGGAGGGAGCCTATGAACCGGTTCACCCATCATTACACCCCCTGTTTGTAACCATTCGGTCTACTATTCGTTTGAAAACATTATAGAGCGGCTACCCAGTTTGTCAACCCCGTAAGGGAAGGCTTTTACCACTCCAGGCATGCTATAGGTGGTGGGGTGACGGGAGAGGGTGGTGGCCAGGGAAGGCAACACTGCCTCGACCATTGGCAAGGTAAGGGTTTTAGGGTCTGTGGTTTAGGGCCCTCTCTTCGCCGAGACTTGGTGTCTCGCCGTTCCCAGGGGCTGGGGTTGCATGATAGCCACTTGCCTGTCCGTCGCAGGTCAACAATACCCGAGCACCCGAGGGGGCTACCCAATGGCCTGTCACGTTTTGGGTGGTGGGGCACCTTCTCACATCATGGTATATCCACCGCTGACGGATAGGGTCTGGCCCGTGATGAAGCTGGCAGCGTCGGAGGCCAGGAAGACCACGGCGTTGGCCACCTCCTGGGCAGTCCCCAGCCGCCGCATGGGGTAGGCGCGGGCGATGCGCTCCCGCATCTCAGGGCTGGTCCAAGCGTCCAGCCCAGAGCCTGCCCGCCACATGCTCTGGGACCCTACTTCCTCGGCGCTTTGGGGGATGGTGGTGCCAGGGCAGACGCAGTTGACCCGCACGTTGTAGCGGCCATACTCCCGCGCCAGGGCCTTGGTGAGGGAGATGATGCCCCCCTTGCATGCCGAATACACCGCCTCCCGGTACTCGCCCATGCGCCCAGCATCGGAGCCGATGTTGACGATGGCCCCTCCACCGCGCTCTATCATGTGGGGAAGGACAGCCCGGCACCCATAGATGACCGACCAGAGGTTGATGCGCACCTTCTTCTCCATATCCTCCCACGTGTCGTCCAGGAAGAGGCAAAGGCGGTCCCAGCCTACGTTGTTGACCAACGCGTGCACACCGCCCAGCTCCTCTATGGCCCGCTGCACCATGGCCTCCACCTGGGCCCGGTCGGTGACGTCGCAATGGATGGGAAGAGCCACTTCCGCCCCCAGGTCCTGGGCCTGATGGGCCACCCGCTCCGCTCCCTGGTCGTCGATCTCCGCTATGGCGATGCGCGCCCCCTCACGGGCGAAGGTGAGGACGATGGCGCGCCCGATGTTGGATGCTCCGCCGGTAACGATGACCCCCTTGCCCTTAAGCCCCAGATCCATGGCTTCACCCCCTTTAGAACTGCGGCGTCCGCTTCTCCAGGAAGGCTTGCACCCCTCGCATGGCGTGGTCAGAGGAGGCCACGTATTCCAGGAAGGTCATCTCCTCCGCTCGGATGGCCTCCCGCAGGGGGAGGTCCCTACCGCGACGCACCGCTCGCTTGATGGCACCTATGGCCTGGCGGCTCTTGGGCCGCAGCTGGGAGAGGAGCTCCTCTAAGGCCCCGTCCAGCTCCGCCGCCGGCACCGCCCGGTAGGCCAGCCCCCACGCCTCCGCCTCCCGCCCCGAGAGCCAGCGCCCCGTCAGCAACAGGTCCATGGCCCGGAAGTGGCCCAAGCGACGGTATAGACGTTGCGTGTTGCCTCCACCGGGCATGAGGGCAAAGTTGATGTGCTGGTCGCCGATGCGGGCGTCCTCGGCAGCCAAGATGAAGTCGCAACACATGGCCAGCTCCAATCCCCCTGCCAGACAGTGGCCATGGACGACGGCCACGGTGGCTGCCGGCAGGGCCTCCAGAGCGATGAACACATCGTTCAGTCGCTCTATGTAGGTGGTAAGTAGTCGCAGGTCCTGGAAGGCCTGGCTGATAAACTTGAGATCGGCCCCGCTGCAGAAGGAGCGCCCCGCCCCTCTGATGACCAGGGCCTTAATGCCCTCATCCTCCCTTACCTCTTCCACCACCTGGCCCATCTCCTCCACCAGCTCGGGGCTGAGGGAGTTAAGGGCGTGAGGGCGGTTGAGGGTCAGGTATCCCACCCCTTCCTTCTTCTCCCATAGGATGTTCTGGTAACCCATGTCTCCCCCCTAATATGGGAGATATTCACGGCCCAGGACCTCGCGGGCGATGATGAGCTTCATGATCTCCGGTGTGCCGTCTCCTATTTCCAGGCCCAGCACATCTCGCAGCCTCTGCTCCAGGGGCAGGTCCTGGCTGTAGCCGTAGTGGCCGTGGAGGATGATGCACGCCCGGATGGCGTCCACCGCCACCTGGGGGGCCATCCACTTGGCCATGGCCATCTCCTTGGTGTGAGGCAGGCCTTGGTCGCGCAGCCAGAGGGCCTTATAGCAAAGGAGTCTGGCCGCCTCGAGACGGGTCAGGTGCTCGGCGATCTGGAACGAGACCCCCTCGAACTTGGCGATGGGACGCCCAAAGGCCCGCCTCTGCTTCACGTACTCGATGGTCTCCTCTAGGGACTGCTGGGCAGCCCCCAGGCAGCAGAGGCCAATGATGGCCCGGTTGAAGTCGAAGGCCGTCATGGCCTGCCGGAATCCCTCTCCCTCAGCACCGATGCGATAGGAGGCAGGCACCCTTACCTGGTCGAAGAAGAGGGACCCCCGCTGAGTGAGCTTCTCCCCAGGGCTGTGGTATACGGAACGGGATACCCCCGGCAGGTCAAGGGGGACGATGAAGCTGGAGATGCCCCGCGCCCCCTCGCCACCGGTGCGGGCGAAGACCACGGCCACATCAGCCATGCCGGCGAAGGTGATGCTGCTCTTCTCCCCATCCAAGACGTAAAAGTCCCCGTCCCGTGTGGCCCGTGTGCGCAGGTGGGCCGCATCGGACCCCACCTCCGGCTCGGTGAGGGCAAAGGCGAACACCTTTTCCCCCCGCACCAAGGGCGGGAACCATTCCTCCTGTACCCCCTCATCGGCCATCTTCAGCAGCTCGGCCCAGATGGCGGTGAGCTGGATGAAAAGGGTGCAGTTGAAATCTCCCCGCCCTATCTCCTCCGCGGCGATGCCGCATTGGACATAGGAGGCCTCCATACCCCCATAGCGGGCGGGGGCCCGCAGGCCTAGGAGGCCCACCTCGGCCAGGGCCTTCACCTCCTCCCGTGGGAAGGGCTCCCCACGGTCCCAACGGGCATAGTTGGGAAGGAGATGGCGCAAGGCGAAGCGGCGTAAGACGCCTCTAAAGCTCTCTTCCTCCGGACTGAAGGCGAACTCCATAGCTGAAGAAAGGGGCGCCCCGTCTCCCCGATTTGCTCGCCCATAGTTAAGCAACCATCCTTACCGCTGTCAACCCCCAGGCCAGGGCATCAGCGGGGATGGGTCGGAGGGAGGCGCCGGTGCCAGGAAGTGGCCTGCTGATAAGCGTGGGCCGCCCTGAGGACGGTCCCCTCCTCCCACCACCGCCCCACCAGTTGCAGGCCCACAGGCAGGCCGGCGCTGGTGAAACCACAGGGGACCGATATGGCTGGCTGGCCTGTCAGATTGAAGGGATTGGTGTTGCGAATGAGGGTGAGGGTAGCCTCCAGGTCCCCCTCCTCTATGCGGGGCGCCACTATAGGCGTGGTAGGAGTGGCCAGAAGGTCCACCTCCCTGAACACCTCCTTCCAGGCAGCCACGATGGCCTTTCTCGCCCGTTGGGCCTGGACGTACTGGACAGCCGGCATGAGGGCACCCATCTCCAGGCGCAGACGCACATCCTCACCATAGGCCTCGGGACGTTGACGGAGGCGAGGGAGGTGATAGGCCGCGGCCTCCGGCAGCATGATGGAGACCACAGCGTGAGGTATCACGTCCACATACGGCAGGGACACCTCCCGCACCTGGGCGCCCAGGGCGGCCAGGACGTCCACCGCCTGGCGCACCAAGTTCACCACCTCCCCGTCCACCCCCTCCCAGAAGTGTTCACGGGGCAGGCCGATGCGCAACCCCCGCACTCCCTCCTCCAGCTGATGGCTGTATCGGGGCACGGGGAAGGGGGCGCAGGATGCATCCCTCTCGTCGGGCCCACCGATAACCTCCAGCATCAAAGCGCAGTCCTCGGCCGTGCGGCACATGGGCCCCACGTGGTCCAGGGACCAGGAGAGGGGCACCACGCCATGCAGGCTCACCCGTCCGTAGGTGGGCTTAAGGCCAGTGATGCCGCATAGGGAGGAAGGGATGCGGATGGAGCCTCCCGTATCGGTCCCCAAAGCGGCCAAGCACTCGCCAACGGCCACGGCCGCCCCCGAGCCGCCCGAGGATCCCCCGGCCACCCGCGATAAGTCCCAAGGGTTACGCACCGGGCCAAAGTGGGGGTTCTTGCTGGTGGCCCCCAAGGCGAACTCGTGGAGGTTGAGCTTGCCCACCACCACCGCCCCAGCCTGTCGCAGGCGGGCTACAACGGTGGCGTCCTCCTCGGATATGTGGTGGGCCAACAACGGCGAGCCGGCCGTGGTAGGGAAGCCCTTGGTGGAGAACAGGTCTTTGACCCCCACAGGGATGCCATGCAAGGGGCTCCGGAACTCCCCCCGCGCCGCCTCCTCCTCCAAAAGGCGGGCGGCGGTCATCGCTTCCTCCGCCATGACGGTGATGAAAGCGTTAACTTGGGGGTCAAGGGTGCTTATGCGAGCTAGGCACGCCTCTGTCAGCTCCGTAGGCGATATCTCCCGCCTGCGCATGAGGCGGGACGCCTCAGCCAAGGTAAGGCCCGTCAGCTCCTGCCCTTTCACGTCGTGGCTGGGGCCTTGAAAACGGCCGCCGGTCCCTCTTCCCCTAGGGGCAGGGAGAGGAGGATGTCCCGTCCCAGCCAAAGCATAGGCAGGGAGGCAGCAAGGAGCGGGGCCCTCTCTTGGGGCAGGGGCAAGCCCGCCGCCTGGGCCAAGGCCCGCACCTCCTCCATCACTCCTCCACCTCCATCTCCACCTCCTGCACCTGCCCCTCACGGATACGGAAGGCCCGCACCACCGGCCGCTGCGGGTCCTTCAGGGAGATGACCAGGTAGTACGTCTCTGGCCAGAAGGCCAGGCGCACGTCGGTGGGCGATGGCACGGCCTCGGAGGCGGTATGGGAGTGGTATATGGCCAAGAACTCCCACCCCTTCTCCTCGCACTCCCGGTAGACGCGGAACAGGTCCTGGGGGTCCACCTGATACCGATAAGGGCTCTGCTCGGCGTTGCGGCACTTGTAAAGCTTCACCGCCCGCCCATCGTGTCCAGCCACGATGCCACAACACTCGATGGGGGCCTCAGCCTGGGCGTGGGCTATCATCTCCTCCAGGAAGGAGCGAGGAAGGCGCAGGGCCATCTTCTTAGCCTCCTGGGCCGATGCTACGAGCCGGGAAAGCTATCGTCAAGCCTCGCTGCGCTTGGCCAAGCGACGCCGCTCCAGGCGCAACATGCGCCTTCTCTCCGCTCGCGGCCGCGGCCTCTCCTGTCGCAGCCACAGATAGAGCAGGGCGGGGAGGCTTATGGCCAGCACGGCGATGGCGATGATCTGGGCCGTACGCAGCCCCGCCCACACGATGTCATCCAACCGTAGGAAGCTGATGCCCAGGCGCATGGCCGAATAGAGGGCGGCCCAGGCGAAGAAGGTGATCCCAGGCCTAGCTCGCCGGAATATCCATATCAGGACGAGGAAGATGGCCAGGTCGCTCAGCATCTCATAGGCCACCGCCGGATGCTGCACATATTGCGGCCCGAAGCGTGCGAAGCTGGGGCTCTCGGGGTGAGTGT
>Ga0326763_1000018_pt1 | contig 64807 bp, 69 predicted proteins | sample NORPS_P_FD_207671 | JGI IMG/M metagenome (GOLD analysis project Ga0326763, IMG submission 207671) | Hot spring water microbial communities from Norris Geyser Basin, Yellowstone National Park, WY, United States - NOR.PS_P | ecosystem: Environmental > Aquatic > Thermal springs > Unclassified...
GCTTTTTGCAGCTCAAACTTCGATCGGCGGGTGATGACCTCCTCGCGGAAGCGGATGAAGTGCGCGAGGATGTCCTTGAGACCGAGAAGCTCGGGTCGCCCGCCGACGAGCGCGAGGCTGTTGATCGAGAAGCTCTGTTGCGCAGGTGTATGCCGCCACAGCTGATTGAGCACGACATCGACATTCCCGTCACGGCGCAGGTCCATGACGACACGTACGCCCTCGCGATTCGACTCGTCGCGGACGTCGGTGACGCCTTCGATGCGCTTGTCCTTCACCGCCTCGGCGATCTTCTCGACAAGCGCGTTCTTGCCCTGCTGGTAGGGAATCTCGGTCAGCACGATCGACCGCCGCTCGCCGCGCCCTTCCTCCACCGTATGGCGGCTGCGGATCAGCACGCTGCCGCGCCCGGTATGGTAGGCTGCGCGCGCTCCGCCCGAGCCGAGGATGATGCCGCCGGTCGGGAAGTCGGGGCCGGGGACGATCTTCATCAGCGCATCGACGTCGAGCGTGGGGTCGTCGATCAGCGCCAGACACGCCGCGACCACCTCGCCCAGATTGTGCGGCGCGATGTTGGTCGCCATGCCGACCGCGATGCCGCCCGCGCCATTGACCAGCAGGTTGGGGAAGCGCGCCGGAAGGACGGTCGGCTCTTTCTCCTGCCCGTCATAGTTGGGCCCGAAGTCGACTGTATCCTTGTCGATGTCGGCGAGCAGCTGGTTGGCGATCTTCGCCAGCCGCGCCTCGGTGTAGCGTTCGGCCGCGGGCGGATCGGGGTCCATCGATCCGAAATTGCCCTGCCCGTCGATCAGCGGCGCGCGCATCGACCACGGCTGCGCCATGCGCGCCAGCGCCTCGTAAATCGGCGCGTTGCCGTGCGGGTGGTACGAACCCATGCAGTCGCCGACGATCTTGGCCGACTTTCGGTAGGGTTTGTCGGCCGTGTAGCCCCTGTCCTCGCACGTCCACAGGATGCGCCGTTGCACCGGCTTCAGTCCGTCGCGAGCATCGGGCAGCGCACGGCTGACGATCACGCTCATCGCGTAATCGAGGTAGCTCGCCTTCATCTCGTCGACGATCGAGATGCCGCGAATGTCGTCGGGCTGGGCGGGCGGCGCGGAGGGCGTATCGGCCAAGGCTGGTCCTGCGATGTGCGAAGTCTGTGAACGATCTAGTCGCTCGGGCGCGCGATGGCCACCGCTCGACAGCGGGATGGTGCCCCTTTAGCCGCCGGAATGTGACGCCTGCCGACCTTGCCCGCCAGACGGCGGTGTTGATCCCCGCGTTCAACGCCGAACGCACGCTGGCGCGCGCGCTGGCGAGCGTCGCCGCGCAGGGCATGGCGGTGGCGCAAGTGATCGTCGCCGACGACGGCAGCAGCGACGGCACCGCCGCGCTCGCCGAGGCGCACGGCGCGCGCGTCGTCAGGCTGCCACGCAACGGCGGGGTCAGCGCCGCCACCAACGCCGCGGTCGACGCGGCGGCTGAGCCGCTGATCGCGTTCCTCGATGCCGACGACGAATGGCTGCCGGGCAAGCTCAACCGCCAGCTTCCGCTGGTGGCCGACCCGGCGGTGGCGTTCAGCTTCACCGGCCATATCGAGATCGATCCGGCCACGGGCGCCATCGTCGCCGAGGCGGGAAACGCGCCGCTGCCGCACCCGCCCGCCGAGCTTTGGCGCGCGCTGCTGCGCCGATCGATCATTGCCAAGCCGACCGTGATCGCGCGGCGCGACGCGCTGCTGCGGGCGGGGCTGTTCGATCCGCGCATGGCGGTGGCGGGCGATCAGGACATGTGGCTGCGCCTAGCCCAGTCGGGCCCGGTCGCGCAGCTGCCCGAGCCGCTGACTCGCGTGTGGAACGAGCCAACCAGCCTGACCTATCGCTATGCGCGGAACGATCTGGCGTTTGTGATCCCGATGATCGAGCGCGCGCTGGCCCGCGCAGGCGACCGGCTGAGCGAGGCTGAGCGGCGCGCGGTGCTGGCGCGGCGCTGGGCGGCGGCGGCGCAGAACCTCGCAGGTGCGGGCGACTGGGCGTTGGCGCTCGGCGCCGAACTGAAGGCGCGCCAGCTGGGCGGCGGCGACCCGAGGAACTGGCAGCGCATCCTCGCGAGCGTGCCGCTGGTGAAGCGCTTGCGGGGGCGGGGATAGGGCGTCCGGTCCTCCCCCGCCCGCGTGGACGGTTGCGGTTGCGCAGCGGTCGGCATTTTGGGGTCAGTGTTGCGGTGGAAGGTATTGCCCAGACCGGCTGCCTTCGCCTGCCACCGCCCCGCTAGCCGGGGGAAGGGGCGTCGGGCGAACTCAGCCGACCTTTTCTTTCACATACCGGCCTGGCGCGTCCTCGATGCCCGGACCCGGGTCGCGCGCCGGCACCTTGCCGCCGCTGCGCGCGGCGATCCAGCGGCCCCAATCGGGCCACCAACTGCCTTTCACTTCGGTTGCGTGCGCGCTGAACTCTTCCAGCGTTGCTGGCGGGCGCTCGCCTTCGGGCAGCACCCAATGCTGGTATTTGCCGCTAGTCGGTGGATTGACCACGCCGGCCACGTGGCCCGAGCCTGCGAGCACGAAGCGCAGCTCGCCCTGGAAATGGCCGGTGATTCGATAGACGCTCGCTGCGGGCGCGATGTGGTCCTCGCGTCCTGCCTGGACATAGGTCGGCGTGCGCACCGCGGAGAGGTCGATTGGCGTGCCCTCGAGGGTGATCGCGCCCGGCGTCGCCAGCTTGTTGTCGCGGTACAGGTCGCGCAGATAGGCCATGTGCCAGCGCGCGGGCACGTTCGTCGCGTCGCTATTCCAATAGAGCAGATCGAACGGCATATATTCCTTGCCGAGCAGATAGTTGTTGACGACGTAGCTCCAAACAAGATCGTTGGCCCGCAGCGCGCTGAAGGTGGAATACATGAAGCGCCCGTCAAGATAGCCTGCGCCGTCGGCGATCGCCTCGATCGCTTCCAGCTGCTTGTCCTCGATGAAGACCTTGAGCTCGCCCGCGTCCTTGAAATCCACCTGCGCGGTCAGGAAGGTCGCGCTTGCCACGCGGTCCGCCTCCCCACGTGCCTCCAGCCACGCCAGCATGGCCGCGAGCGTCGTCCCCGCCACGCAATAGCCGATCATGTGCGAAGCTGGGTGCCCGGTCGCGGCGCGCACCGCGTCAAGCGCTGCGAGAAACCCCTCGCGCACATAGGTTTCGATGGTGGCGTCGCGGAACTCCGAGCCCGGATTGCGCCACGAGACCACGAACACCGTCAGTCCCTGGTCAACCGCCCAGCGGATGAAGCTCTTCTCGGGCGTCAGATCGAGGATGTAGAATTTGTTGATCCACGGCGGCAGGATCAGCAGTGGCGTTTCGTGCACCTGGTTTGTGGTCGGCGCGTACTGAATCAGCTGGATCAGCCGGTTTTCGAAGACGATCTTGCCCGGAGTTGCAGCGATGTTCACGCCGACTTCGAACGCGTCCTCGTCGACCATTTTGACGCGACCGGCCGACAGGTCGTCCAGCATGTGCTGCAAACCGGAAATGATGCTCTCGCCGTCGGACCTCAACGCCGCGTCGACCGCATCGGGGTTGAGCCACGGGATGTTCGCCGGGCTCATCGCATCGAGGAACTGGCGCGTGGCGAACAGGATGCGGCTGCGCGCTTGATCGTCCAGCCCGGGAGCGAGCTTGGCTGCTTCGATGACCGCGCGCGTGGTCAGCAAATACGCTTGGCGGATCAGATCATAGACTGGATTGGTTTTCCAAGCATCGCTGCGGAAACGCTTGTCCTTGTCGGCCGCCGTGGCTGCGTCGGATTTGGGCTCGCCCTTCAGGAAGCTGTTCCACAGTCCGAGCGCCTGGGCCCAGTATTCGCCCTGCAGCTTGGCGACGCGCTCGGGATCGTCGGCGAGGCCCTTCGCCGCCGCGCTCCAGTCCTCCATCAGCGTCTGCGCATAGGCCTGCGCAAAGGGCGATGGGGCCTGCGCCTCCTTCGCCCAGTGTTCCAGCATCAGCTGCTGGGCCCGGCCGGCGAGCAGCGTGAACTGGCGCAGCTTGTCGGCTGCATCGGGCGTCAGAGCGGCGACCGGCGTGTCGGCCATCGGGCTGGTCCTTTCGCGCGGAGGATGGAATGCAACCGATAACGCGCCGCGGCGGTTGCAAGAAGCGCCTTCGCAGCGTGACGAGCCCCCGCGACACGCGCTAAGGTTGCGTCCGGGGCGGAAATCGCCGCTCCCTAGATAGGAGATGAGGCACCCATGAAGACCCTCGTTGCCGCAGCCGGCTTCGCCGCTCTCGCCGCGATGAGCGCGCCCGCGCTCGCCCAGGATAACAGCCTGCCGCTATGTTCGGCGACGGTGCGCGACAAGTGCATGCAGCCCGCCCGCGCGCAGGCGATGGCTGCGGATACCTACAAGGGCGGCGGCAAGGACAACAGCGCGATGATGGGCGCGAGCAGCGGCCATCATTCCGCTAAGGCGCACCACCGCATGGCCCACAAGCGGACGAAAACCGTGAAGAAAACGACGACGACGACGACGCCTGCCAAGGCCGACTCCGCCGCCCAGCCGATGTAATCCCGATCGGGCGCGGGGGCAGCAGCCTCCGCGCCCGCCGAGGCGCGATCGTGGACGAAGCCGAATTCTACCGCATCCGGCGGCTGCCGCCCTATGTGTTCGCGCAAGTGAACGCGATGAAGGCGGACGCGCGCGCGGCCGGCCGCGACGTGATCGACCTCGGGATGGGCAACCCCGACTCCGCGCCGCCGCCGCACGTCATCGCCAAGCTCGCCGAAGTCGCAGCCGATCCGTCGGCGCACGGCTATTCGGCGTCAAAAGGGATCCCGGGCCTAAGGCGCGCGCAGGCGGCCTATTACGCACGGCGATTCGGGGTGGAGCTTGATCCCGAGCGCGAGGTGGTGGTGACGCTCGGCTCGAAGGAGGGGCTGGCGAACCTCGCGCAGGCGATCACCGCTCCGGGCGACGTGGTGCTGGCGCCAAACCCCAGCTACCCGATCCACGCCTTCGGCTTCATCATCGCGGGCGCCAGCGTGCGCGGTATTCCCGCCTCGCCCGGCCCGGCCTTCTTCGAGATGCTGGAGCGCGCGGTCCGCTACACCGTTCCCCGTCCGCGCGTGCTGGTGATGGGCTATCCCTCAAACCCCACCGCCGAGGTCGCGTCGCTGGATTTCTACGCCGAGGTCGTTGCCTTCGCGCGTGAGCACGGGCTGTGGGTGCTGAGCGATCTGGCATATGCCGAGATCTATTTCGACGGCGTGCCGACGCCTTCGATCCTGCAGGCGCCGGGCGCGAAGGACGTGGCGGTCGAATTCACCTCGATGAGCAAGACCTATTCGATGGCCGGCTGGCGCATCGGCTTCGCGGTTGGCAACGCGCGGTTGCTCGCGGCGCTGGCGCGGGTGAAATCATATCTGGACTACGGCGCGTTCACGCCGATCCAGGCGGCTGCGGTCGCCGCATTGAACGGCCCGCAGGACTGCGTCGATGAGATCCGCGACCTGTACCGCCGCCGTCGCGACGTGCTGGTGGAGAGCTTCGGCCGCGCCGGTTGGGAGGTGCCGTCCCCGCGCGCATCAATGTTCGCCTGGGTGCCGTTGCCGCCCGCGATGCGCGGGTTGGGCAGCCTCGAGTTTTCGAAGCAGCTGCTGACCCATGCGGGCGTGGCGGTCGCGCCGGGCCTGGGCTTCGGCGAGGAGGGCGACGGACACGTCCGCATCGCGCTCGTCGAAAACGAGCATCGCATCCGACAGGCCGCGCGCGGAGTACGAAGCTACTTGCGCAGCATGGGGGTGAACGCGGCGGCGTAGCGCTCGCGATCGGCGAAGGCGCGTCGCAGCAGGCTTGTGCGCCGCGTGCGTGCCGACGGACCGTAGCGCGTGATCGTGCATGGCCATGACGCGGCCGTGATCGTGGACGCGGCGCCGTTCGATCGGACGCGGGAGCGGCGGAATGACGCGCGGCTCGTGGCATTTGATGGCCTCAGCCCCGATCGCAGACGCGGAGTTTGATCGGATTGAAGTCACCGCGCGCCGTTCGCGCGGTCGAGCTTTGCGGGGCGTCCTGATCGACACCAACGTTCGGTCCGAATCGCGCCGTCCATCGCCGTCACGACGCATGGCGTCGCCGCGCCTGTCGCGGTGTTCGATCGCTCGTGCAGCCGTTACCCGCAGCCGGATCGCCCCGAATGGTGCCTCGCGAATGTTTCGCCCGGCGATCTGCTCGCGGCGATCCGCGCTGGCTGTGGACGGGGTTCCGCGCCCGAAGCCGCGCTGCGCTGCCGCAACGAACGCCTCACAGCGGCAGCAGCGCCGCCACGACCTCGCGGCCCTCGGCCAGCAGCAGGTTGAACGTGCGGGCGGCGGCGCGGCTGTCCATGAACTCCACCGCGATGCCCCGCGCGGCGAGCGCTGCCAGTGTGGCGCGCGGCGGACGCTTCAGCGCCGCCCCGGTGCCAAGCAGTAGGATCTCGCAGGGCGGCACCTGTGCGAAGTGATCGGGGGCAAGGTCCTCTACCCGGCCCGGCTCCCAGTCGATCGCGGCCCGGGCATGGACGATGATGCCCCCCGCGCTCGCCCGGTCGCCGATGCGGAAACCGCGGCCGACGAAACCGTCGATGCGGCCGGCGGGCTTATCGTCGGGGGTGAAGGCTGGCATCGCGCCCGGACGAACGCTCGTGTCGCCGCGTCAGGGCCGCGCGGCGCGCTCGGCTGCGGCGTCGCCGCCGCCAAAGCTCGTGCGGCCGATGCCGACCCAGATCAGCAGCGGAGCGGCGATATAGATCGACGAATAGGTGCCGATGAAGATGCCGAGCAGCATTGCCGCCGTGAACCCGCGCAGCACCTCGCCGCCCAGGACCAGCAGGATCGCGAGCGCGATGATCAGCGACAGCGACGTGACGATCGTGCGGCTTAGCGTTTCGTTGACTGACAGATCGAGCAGCTCGGCCAGCTGCATTTTGCGAAACTTACGCAGGTTTTCGCGGATGCGATCGTAGACGACGATGGTATCGTTCAGCGAATAGCCGATGATCGTCAACACTGCGGCGACGATGTTTAGATTGAATTCCAGCCGCGTTATCGCGAAAAAGCCCAGCGTGATCGAAACGTCGTGCACCAGCGACGACAGCGCGCCGACGCCAAACGCCCATTCGAAGCGGAACCAGATATATAGCGCCACCAGGAACATACCGACGACGGCAGCAATCGCGCCGTCGCGGATCAGCTCACCCGAAACCTTGCCAGAGACGGTCTCGACGCGGCGGACGCTCGCGTCGGCGTGGCGGGCCTTCACTGCATCGGTAACCCGCGCGACGACTTTCTGCGTTGCGCCTTCCTCGCCCGGGGGCAGCGGCAGGCGGATGGCGACGATGTTCGGGCCGCCGAACTCCTGAATCGTCGGCTCGCCGACTCCCAAGGCGCCGACGGTACGGCGCAGATCGTCGAGCGGCGCGGCCTGCGCGAAGCCTACTTCCATGGTCAGGCCGCCGGCGAAGTCGACGCCGTAATTCAGGCCCTTCACGGCCAACAGCGCCCAAGAGCCGAACACCAGCGCGAGGCTGAGCGTCAGCGCCGCCCAGCGAAGCCGCAGGAAGTGGAAGTTGGTGTTGTCGGGGACGAGTTTCAGCAGGCGCATGGGGTGTCCAACCAAAGGATCGGCGCGGGCGTCACAGCACCAGCTCCGCCGGGCGCTTGCGGAGCCAGCCCGAGATCAGCAGGCGGGTGAAAGTGACGGCGGTGAACACGCTGGTGACGATACCGATGGTCAGCACGACGCCGAAGCCCTTGATCGGGCCCGAGCCGAGGATGAACATCACCGCCGCGGCGATGACGTTCGTGAGGTTCGCGTCGAAGATGGTGCGGCTCGCCTCGCGATAGCCGGTTTCCACCGCCTGCACGATGCCCCGACCGCGCCGCCGCTCCTCGCGGATGCGCTCGTTGATGAGTACGTTCGCGTCGACCGCCGCGCCGATCGTCAGCACCAGCCCAGCGATGCCCGGCAGCGTCAGCGTCGCTCCCGTCACGCTCATGATGCCGAGGATCAGCAGGATGTTGAAGACGAGCGCGATGCACGCATAAACGCCGAAGCGGCCGTAGGTGACGAGGATGAACAAGGCGACGGCGATCGTCGCGACGACGGCGGCAAGCGTCCCCGCATGGATCGAATCGCGGCCAAGATCGGGCCCGACGGTCCGCTCTTCCACTACCGTCAGCGCCACCGGCAGCTTGCCCGATCGCAGCAGCACTGCGAGTTCGTTCGCCGACTGCGTGGTGAAGTTGCCTTCGATCACCCCTGATCCGCCGATGATCGGCGACTTGATGACCGGCGCGGAGATCACCTGATTGTCGAGGATGATCGCGAACTGGCGGCCGACATTGTCGGTGGTCGTCTTGGCAAAGCGCCGCGCGCCGGTGCTGTCGAAACGGAACTCCACCACCGGCAGCCCGTCCTGCCCGAAGGTCTGGCGCGCGTTCACCAGCTGGTCGCCGGTAATGATCGCGCGGCGGTTGACCGCGATGCGCGCGCCCGCGCCCCCGGCGCGCGAGCCCTCGGCATAGGGCAGCACCTGGCTCCCCGGCCCGGCGCGCCCCGCGGCCAGGTCCTCGGGCGAGACGGTCGTATCGACCAGCTTGAATTCCAGCTTGGCGGTCTTGCCGATCAGCGCCTTGAGCGCGGCGGGGTCCTTCAGGCCCGGCACGTCGACGCTGATCCGGTTGGCGCCCTGCACGCGGATGTCGGGCTCGCGCGTGCCGAGTTCGTCGATGCGGCGGCGGATCACTTCCAGCGCCTGCGTCATCGCCGAACGCAGCGCGGTGCGCTCGCCAGCCTCGGTCGGCGTCACGACGACGCGCGTGCCATCGATCACCGACACATCGAAGTCGCGCTGGCCCGAAAGACCGTCGGGTCGGGTGATGCGGCGCACGCGCTCCACCGCTGCATCAAGCTGCGCGGGGTTGCTGACCGGGAAGCTGAGGCGCCCGCCCGCGAGGCTCATCTCGCCGGTCGCGATGCGCTGCGCGTCGTCGCCGCGGCGCAGCTCGCCACGGACTTCCTCCTCCAGCGTCTGCAGCCGCTGGCGCGCGACCTCCTCGGGGCTCGCTTCCAGCATGATATGGCTGCCGCCGCGCAGATCGAGGCCAAGATTGACCTGTTGGCGCGGCGCGAACTTGGGCCAGCTGGCAACCTGCGTTTCGGCGAAGAAGTTGGGCAGCGCGAGCACGGCGCCCATCAGCAGCACCGCCCAGATCGCCCAGCGCTGCCAAGGTGCAAACGCGAACATCAGGCTTTTGCGTCGTTCGCAGGCGCGGGCGCGCCGCGCGGGCGCACTTCGGAGACCATCGCCTTCACAACGCGCGCGGTGACGCCCTTGGCGAGCTCCACGTCCAACTCGGTATCGCCGACCTTCGTCACGCGCCCGATCAGCCCGCCCACGACGACCTCGTCGCCGCGCTTGACGCTGTCGAGCATCGCTCGGTGCGCCCTGGCGCGCACCTGCGACGGGCGGATGATGAGCACCCAGAAGATGACGAAAAGCAGCAGCAGCGGCACCATCTGGATGGCGAAGGCGCTGCCCGAAGGCGCGCCCGCTGCGGCCTGCGCGTAAGCGGGGCTGATGAACATGGTTGGGTTTGGAGCCTGGAAAGACGTCGAACGTTAAAGGACAAATCTCAGGCGGGCCATGTAGCAGCCACGCGGCGTTGTGCAATGCGGGACGGGCGCGGGTTGCCGCCGCTCAGCCCAAGCCCTAGAGACTTGGTCTGGATTATGGTTCCGCCTAACTGATGTTGACCCAGCGCGCCCGCTACGCGCTCCGCGCTCTGTTCGCGTTGGCCGAGGCGCCGGACAGCCGCCCGGTTCCGATCAGCCGGATTGCCGACGAGCAGAACGTGCCGCGCAAGTTTCTGGAAATCATCCTCGCCGAACTGAAGGCGGCTGGGCTGGTTGAAAGCTATCGCGGCAAGATGGGCGGTTACCGACTGGCGCGTCCTGCGGCGACGATCACTTTCGGTGAGGTGATCCGGCTGGTCGACGGCCCGCTGGCGCTGGTGCCGTGCGTCAGCCAGTCCGCCTACCAGCGCTGCGTCGATTGCCGCGACGAGGAGACTTGCGGCATCCGCCGCGTGATGGCCGAGGTGCGCGAGGCGGTCGCCCAGGCGCTGGACGGCACGAGCATCGTCGCAGGCGCGCGCTCTGGCCTGTTTCCGGCCGGCATTGCAGCCTGAACCGTCAGCCCCAGAGACCGTCCCGCCCCGCCGGGTTCGCGACGAATGGGAACTGTCGCCGCCCGCCGGCAGCCCCGTTCGTCGACGTCCGCCCGGGCGGCCTGCCGGGACTCGCGTTCAGACCATCGCGGGACGTAGCCAGCCGGCCGAACGGCTCTGCGCCGCGGCTGGCGCTTGATGCGGGCGAAACGCCGACTACGTTGTTGCGGTAACACAGGGCGAGGGCGAGACACCATGTTGAACATCCGACGGATTGCACTCGTGACGGTGCTCGCGGCGGGCACCGCGGGCTGCGGGGTGAACACGATCCCCGCGAAGGAGGAGGCTGCCAAAGCCAAATGGGCTGACGTGCAGAACCAGTATCAGCGCCGCGCCGACCTCATTCCCAACCTCGTCAGCAGCGTGAAGGGTGCAGCCGCGAACGAGCGCGGCACGCTGACCGCGGTCACCGAAGCGCGCGCCAAGGCGACGCAGATCCAGCTGACGGGCGATCAGCTGCGCGATCCCGAAGCGATGAAGCGCTTCGCCGAGGCGCAGGGCGAAGTCAGTCGCGCCATTTTGCAGGTCCGCCAGCTGCAGGAGGCTTATCCGGACCTCAAGACCAACGAGAACTTCCTGCAGCTGCAGTCGCAGCTGGAGGGAACCGAAAACCGCATCTCCGTGGCGCGACGCGACTATAACGCCAGCGTTCAGGACTATAACACCACAATTCGCCAGTTTCCCACTGCGATTACCGCCAAGCTATTCTACGGCGCGAAGCCGCTGACGCCGTTCGAGGCGACGACGCCCGGCGCTGACCAGGCCCCGAAGGTGAGCTTCTGAGGCTCACCGCCCCGGGCGCGCTGAAGGCGTTTGCCGCGCTGTGCCTTGCGCTGCTGGCTCTGGCCGCAGCGTTGAGCCCGGCGCGCGCCGAGCCGAGCTTCCCGAAGCTGGAAGGCCGCGTCACCGACGCTGCGAATATCATCCCGGCGGGTAGCCGTGCCGAGCTTGACGCGAAGCTGCGCATGTTTGAGGCGCAGACCGGGCGCCAGTTCGTGGTCGCGACCATCCCCGACCTGCAGGGCTATGACATTGCCGACTACGGCTATCAGCTCGGCCGGGCGTGGGGCATCGGACAGAGGGGGCAGAATAACGGCATCCTGCTGATCGTCGCTCCGAACGAGCGGCGAATCCGGATCGAGGTTGGCTACGGGCTGGAGGGCGATCTTCCTGACGCCGTCGCCAGCTCGATCGTGCGCAACGACATCCGGCCGCGCTTCAAGGCGGGCGATCTGCCTGGCGGCATCAGCGCGGGCGTCGATGCGGTGCTGAAGCAGCTGCAGCTGCCGCCCGACCAGCGCGCAGCAGCCGCGGCGCGCGCCGCGAGCGAAGAGCACCGCTCGGCCCGCAGCAGCGGTCCCGGCGTCGGCACCGGCCTGGTGATCCTTCTGATCCTGGTGTTCTTCGTCCTGCCGTTGCTCGCGCGATCAGGCCGCCGTGGCAGTGTCAGCGGCGTGCCGATCATTTTCTGGCCGGGTTCGTTCGGCGGCGGGGGAGGCGGCTGGGGCAGCGGCGGCGGCGAAAGCTCCAGCGGTTCGGACAGCTTCTCGGGCGGCGGCGGCGATTTCGGCGGCGGCGGGGCGAGCGGGGACTGGTGATGGGGCGGCTGACCTCCGACGATTTCGCCCGCGTCGCCGAGGCGATCCGTGCCGCCGAGACGCGCACCAGCGGCGAGATCTTCTGCGTCGTTTCCGACCGGCCCGAGCGCTATTATGGCGCTGCCGCAACCTGGGCGGCGGTCGCGGCCTTCACCGTTCCGCTGATCGCGATCCTGCTCGGCTTCCAGCCGTGGAGCCTGATTCCCGAATGGAGCGACGGCCCGCCGCCCTCGGCGCACATCGCCGAGGCGTTCCTGGCGGTGCAGCTGGCGACCTTCTTCGCGGTGCTGGCGCTGATCGGCTGGACCCCGCTCGAACGGCTGATGACGCCCAAGCGCGTGCGCCGGTCGCGGCTACACCGCATCGCGGTCGATCAGTTCCTCGCGCGCGGGCTGCACCACACCGCGGACCGGACCGGTGTTCTTGTGTTCCTGAACGTGCCCGAACGCTACGCCGAGGTGATCGCGGACAGTGCCATCTATGCGAAGGTTCCCGCCGATCACTGGGCAGCGTGCGTCGCCGAGCTGATCCGGTCGGCGAAGGCGGGCGACATCGGCGGCGGCTTCGTGCGCGCGGTCGGGCTGGCGGGCGACGTGCTCGCCGTGCATTTCCCGCCGGGCGCACTCAATCCGAACGAGATCCCGGATGCGCTTGTCCAGATGTGAGGTGCTCCGGGTTGGCCCACCCGCCGCAGATCGCGCGCGGCGGACCGCTCCAGCATCAGCGCGCAAGCAGTTTCACCCACACGCCGCTCGCGCGAACGTCGCGCATTTGGGATAGATACGGACGGCTCCAGCGGGCGGGGCTGGCCGTGATCGGTGACCGAGGCAAGCGCTCGATGACACCACGCGCGGCACGGTGGAGCCGCGGCGCGCAGGCCGCCGACGAGGGGTGACAGCGCTGCCGCAGCGCCTAGACAAACGGCCATGCCCTCGTCGCTGAGCTTCACCCTTCTCGCATCCGACGGCCGCGCGCGGCGCGGGCGCCTGCAGACCGCGCGCGGCACGGTGGAGACGCCCGCCTTCATGCCGGTCGGCACCGCGGCGACCGTCAAGGCGATGCGGCCCGAGGACGTGCGCGCAAGCGGCGCCGAGATCATCCTGGGCAACACCTACCACCTGATGCTGCGCCCCGGCGCCGAGCGCGTTGCCCGGCTGGGCGGGCTGCACCCGTTTATGGGCTGGGACCGCCCGATCCTCACCGACAGCGGCGGCTATCAGGTGATGAGCCTCAGCGATCTGACGCGCGTGACCGAGGATGGTGTCGAGTTCCGCAGCCATCTGGACGGTTCCAAGCACCTGCTCAGCCCCGAGCGGAGCATGGCGGTGCAGAGCCTGCTGCGATCGGACATCGTGATGGCGTTCGACGAGCTTTCGCGGACCGATGCTCCGCTGGATGCCCAACAGGCAGCGATGAAGCGGTCGATGCGCTGGGCCGCGCGCAGCCGCGACGCCTATGTCGGGCCAGGGGCGCTGTTCGGCATCCAGCAGGGCGGGCTCGATGAGGCGATGCGCGCGACTTCGGCGGAGGCGCTGCGCGCGATCGGCTTTGATGGCTACGCGGTTGGCGGGCTCGCGGTCGGCGAGGGGCAGGCGGCAATGTTCGCGACGCTCGACTTCGCACCCGGCCAGCTTCCGCAAGACAAACCGCGCTATCTGATGGGGGTGGGCAAGCCCGACGACATCGTCGGCTCGGTTGAGCGCGGGATCGACATGTTCGATTGCGTGCTGCCGACGCGATCGGGCCGCACGGGCCAGGCGTTCACCGCCGACGGGCCGCTTAACATCCGCAATGCCGCGCACGCTGAAGCCGAGGAGCCGCTGGAGTCCGGCTGCCCGTGCCCGGCCTGCACGCGCTTCGGCCGCGCCTATCTGCACCATCTGGTCCGATCGGGCGAAATCCTGGGGGCGATGCTGATGACCGGGCATAATCTGTGGTTCTACCAGCGGCTGATCGCCGGGCTGCGCGCAGCGATTGTCGACGGCACGCTGACCGCATTCGCCGAGGCGTTCCGGGCACGCTACCGCTCGGCGCGGGCCGGCGCCGCTCGCTGACCGCGATTGACGCGCGCGGCGAGCGAGCGAGCGCGCTGTCGATCAGCTCGAACAACAGCCTCGGTACGCTATGGCTCGCGCCTCGGCCGCGTTATGGCCGCGCAACCAAACTTCGTCGGTGCGCTTCAACTTCGCTCACGGACTCGCCGATTTCTCCAGCTTCGCTCGGTCCGGACGCCGCAGCCCTCCGCGTCCCGCCGGAGCGGAGACGGTAGCTTATAGCTCCACGCCCGCTGCAATGGCTTCCAGCTTGCGAACGCGTTCCTTCAGGTCGGCGATCTCGATGCGGTTGGCCGGGCTGGCCGGGCCGCCGGTCGTGGCGCCCAGCTCGCTCCGCTTCCAGTCGATCCAGCGGCGGAAGGCGCTGGATGCAGCGACGGCGAGGATGGTGATCGCCGCCAAGGTGCCGCCGGTCACGACGGCAAGGCTTTCCCATGCAAGCATGTTGTCAGCTCCTCAAATCCTCGATCTGTTGCGACAGGCGGCGCGGCTGGTCGGTCGCGATCCGCTCGAGCACTTCAACCCTGTCACGCAGGCGCGCGATCTCTCCATAGAGCGCGTCCATTTCGGGGGGCGGCGCCGACACGCGCGGCTGGCGGTTGCGCAGGGCCTGCCACACGCCGGCCGCCAGCAGGACCAATGTAACGGCTTCCCAGAACACCACGGCAGGTTCTCCTCAGTCCGGTGTCGCTGTCGTGCAGCGGTGGTTCAGTTCGCTCGGGTGGTCAGGCTGACGATCTCGCGGTCGAGCCGGTTCGCGGGATCGGTCGCGATGCGCTCCGTCGTCGCCATGCGCCCCTCCGGCCGTGTCAGCTGGCTCTTTGATCGTCCCCGCCCGGCCACTGGCATCAAGCAGCCCATCTCCATCGCAGCTCTCTCCGTTCTTCTCAGCGCCGCAGCGCTTCGATTTCGTCGGCGACGCGCTTGGCGGGATCGGTGACGATCCGCTCCAGCACAGCGACACGCTCTTCCAGCCGCGTGACCTGGCCGCGCAGCCGCTCGTTCTCGTTTGTCAGCAGCTGCTGCGCTCGCTGCGCGTCGGGGCTGCCGCCAGCAGGCTCCACCCACTTGCCGCGCGAGCGGATCGGGTATCCGCGGCGGATCGCCATGTAGTCGCGGAGTAGTTTATAACCAAAGACGATTATGAGAATGAATACGGGTACTGAAATGCCGAGTGCACCAAGCAAGGTGTCGGACTTTTCGCGCTGATGTTGCCGCGAGTAGTCGCCGCGATCGTCGGAGCTGTAGCTGGTCGTCACGGTCCCGCCGTCGCTTGAGACAACAACCGCGCCGTGCTTGGCGCTTCCTTCGAGGTTCTTTGCGCCTGCCTCGCTGATCGAATCGGCCTTTGCCTTGTCGGCTGCGGCCTGCGCCGCGTCGGCTGCCGTCCGCACCTGGTCGAGGGCTGCCTCAGAGGCGGTGCGGCCAGCCTGCTCGATCGGCGGCGGCGGAGTGATTGTGTCCTGCATCGGTCGTGGTCCTGCCTGTGATTGGTGCGGGTCGGCGCGTCAGCGCAGCCCCTCGATCTCGGTCTCCAGCCGCTTGGCCGGGTCGGTCGCAATGCGCTCCAGCACCGCCACTCGCTCCTCTAGGCGCGTGATCTGACCCTTTAGCGTAGCGTTCTCGTTCGCCAGCAGCTCGATCTTGCGGCTGTCGGCGAGCCCCGCTGCGTCGAAGAACGCGGCGAACTTCTCACCACCGCGTCGTGCTCTCCAGTCGAGATCGGATGCTCCTGCCTTGACCCGGATCGCTGTCGTAATGCCACGACCCACAATCAAAATGGCGAGCAGGCTTAGGATGGTCTCGGGACTGCCCCAACTCATTCTATCCTCCGGCCCTGGCGGGCGATTTGGTTCAGCGCAGGCTGTCGATCTGGCTGGCTAGGCTGGTGTTGCTGCTGACCGCGTGGGCTTCGATGTCGCGCAGGCGGCGATCAATCTCGCGGAAACGGCTGTGGACGTCGCGGATGGACCTGCGGGGCGCCACGCGCACCTCGGTCCAGAACTTCTTCGCCTCCGGGTCCTCCGATCGGTCAATCGCGTAGAGCGAGGCGGGCTTCACCGGTGCGAGCCACCAGACCAGAAAATAGAGGAAGAACGGCACGCCCAAGGTCATCATGGCTGCGATCCAGCCGATGCGGACCAGCAGCGGGTCGATCCCGAAATAGTCCGCGATGCCCGAGCAGACGCCGCCAACCTTGCCGTTGACCTTGTCCAGGTAGAATTGCGTGCGGCGAGGTTCCATCAGTGCCTCCGATCGAAATCGAGTTCGCGCACGGTCTGCGGAGCGGCGATCCGCTCCTCACGCCAGCGCGGGTTGTCCGCGGTCATGATGCGTTCGATGGTCTGCACGCGATCGTCCAGCTTGCGGGCGGTTTCGTACAGATCGTCGAGGAGCTTCTCATCTTGAATTGTCAGTCCCTGATTGCGCCGCCACTGCGTCATATAGTGGAGGATCAGCCATGGAAGGCCGACGAACAGCGTCGGGACAACGACAACAGCGGTCCAGTCCATCTCAGCCCTCCCGCCCCATGCGCGCCTTCAGCTGTGCGAGTTCTTCCTCGACGGCGTCGTCCGAGCGCAGCTCGGCGATCTCCTCTTCCAGCGTCTTCGGACGGCCCAGCTCCAAGGCGTCGGCGCGGCCTTCGACGATGTCGGCACGGCGATCCAGAATCTCGAACCGGCTGAATGCCTCCTCGGTTTTCGATCCGTTGAGGACAGTGCGCAGGCGGAACCTGTTTTCGGCCGATTCCAGACGGCTCATCGCGTGCGTCTGGCGGGCGCGCGCCTCGCGCAGCTTCTTCTCCAGCTTGGCGATGTCGGCCTCGTAGCCCTTCAGCGCCTCGTCGATCATCTCGATCTCGCGGCGAGTCGCCTCGGCAACCTGCCCCAGCTTCGCCTTCTCGATCAGCGCGGCCTTCGCGAGGTCCTCGCGGCCCTTCGACAGCGCCAGCTCGGCCTTCTCGGCCCAGCTCGCCTGCGCGTCGTCCAGCTTGCGGATGCCGCGGCGCAGCTCCTTCTGGTCGGCGATCGACCGAGCGGCCGATGCGCGGACTTCGACCAGCGTCTCCTCCATCTCCGCGATGATCAGGCGAATCATCTTCGCTGGATCCTCGGCGCGATCGAGGAGATCGGTGACGTTCGCTGCGATGATGTCAGCGGCGCGGGAGAAAATGCCCATGGGGGTCCGGTGTCCTTCAAGCTTGAGCGTGGCCATGATAGCGCAGCCTGCGTCAGGCTGCGATCATACCGGGCGCCAGCGCGGGCGCGGCTGCAGCGGCGATCAGCAGCGTGCCCATCACGGCCGCGGCAACGGTGGCGAAAAAGCCGTTCTTCAGGTTGGTGCGCATGGCGAGTTTCCTTCCGATCTGAGGCCCGCCGGATGATCCGCCGGGCTTGTCCCATGCTTTGCATCGGCCGTGCCAAGTGCCTTGCGGGCGGTTTGGCAGCGATTTGGAGCAAGTTTCCAGCCGTGAACGAACACGGAAAACTGCGACTTTCGTGTCCTTGATCGGCTGGGACCGGCCCCGACCGCCGCAGCGCACGCGCCGCGGGGCTGCGATGGCCTAGCCAACGGTTGGTGAAAAGCGCTAAGAGTTGGCATGGCCAGTCCTTCACAACTCGTCGGGCAATCGTCAGCGTTCCTCGACGCGATCGAGCGCGCTTCGCTTGCAGCCCGGCTCGATCGCCCGGTGCTGGTGATCGGCGAGCGCGGCACCGGCAAGGAACTGATCGCCGAGCGCCTCCACCGGCTGTCGGCACGCTGGGACGGGCCGCTCATCGTGATGAATTGCGCGGCGCTGCCCGAGAGCCTCATCGACTCGGAGCTGTTCGGGCACGAGGCGGGCAGCTTCACCGGTGCTTCCAAGCAGCGCGCGGGACGGTTCGAGGAGGCCGACGGCGGCACGCTGTTCCTGGACGAGATCGGCACCCTCAGCGTCCCCGCGCAGGAGCGGCTGCTGCGCGTCGTCGAATATGGCCAGCTGCTGCGGGTCGGCGGATCGCGGCCGGTCACCGTCGACGTACGGCTGGTCGGGGCAGCAAATGTCGACCTGCCCGCGCTAGCCGCCGAGGGGAAGTTTCGCGCCGATTTGCTCGACCGGCTGAGCTTCGAGGTGATCACGCTGCCGCCGCTGCGCGTGCGCGGCGAGGACATTCTGGTCCTGGCCGAGCATTTCGGGCGGCGCATGGCGGCCGAGCTGGGCTGGGCGCGCTTTCCGGGCTTCGCATCGGCGGTGCGCGAGCGATTGGAGCGCCACAGCTGGCCGGGGAATGTGCGCGAGCTGCGCAATGCGGTGGAGCGCTCGCTCTATCGCTGGGGCGACGAGACGACGCCGATCGGCGAGATTGAGCTCGACCCGTTCGAAAGCCCGTGGCGGCCCAAGGGCGAGACGAGCGCGCTGTCGCGGCGGCCCGATGCCGCGCCGATCGACCCGATCGCCGAGGCCGCCGCCGAACCCGCCGACTTCCGCGCGGCGGTCGGCGCCTACGAGAAGCGGCTGCTGGAGCGCGCGCTCAGCCGTTGCCGCCACAACCAGCGCGCGGCCGCCGCCGCGCTGGGGCTGAGCTACGACCAGCTGCGCCATTGCCTGAGAAAGCACGGGATTCTGGAGCGGAGCAGCGCGTGACTGTGCCCTCCCACGTCAGGCGGGAGGAAGGGGGCGTAAGCTTCAGTAGCGCTGCACCGCTCCGCTGAGGCTGTCGATCAGCCACAGGTGCAGCCAGCCGTTCTGCACCAGATCGCGGACCATCGCGTGCTTGGCGATCACGTCGGCGACCGCCGCGCGCGGCGCTTCGATGACGACGTTCAGTCGCTGCGGCTCGTGCATCAGCTTGCGGCCATCGTGCAGCGACTGCCACGGTAGGCCGACTCGCAGGTCGCCCGCGTTCCCTTCCAAGACGCCATGCTGACCGCAGACATTGTGCAGCGTTTTGTCGCCGCAGCCGAAGGCGCGGTTGTCGGTCGTCGAGCCGAGATACTGCAGGTTGATCCAGCTCGCGACGACCATCGGCGCGGTCATAATGAGCTCGAGCACCTTGAAGCCGGTGTCCTCGCGCCACTCATAGCTGTGCAGGAACGCGCGCCCGCCGAAGTCGCGCCCGCGCGTGCGGCTGCGCGGCGCGGCGATGAAGGCGGCGTTGCCCGCCAGCCCCCATTCGGGCCGCACCTGGCTCCAGTCACGGCTACGCTAGTGGATGGCACTGTGAATGTCGGAGTTCGGCTCCAGCCCTAGCGCCCCCGCCCGCTCGGCGCGCGCGCACTCCGATGCAGTGCCCAGCGCGGCGCGCAGATAGCGCAGGTCGTCGGCGTGGCTGCCCGGCACTTCGTTCACGTCGAACAGCGTGATCTCGTCGGTCGTGGTGTCGTGCAGCGCCGGCACGAACCACGTCTCGTAGCTGATCGTGATGCCGCGCTTGACCAGGCTCTCGCGCACCGCGGGGTCGTTAAGGATCGCAGCCGCGACGCGAGCATTCGCCTCGCCGGTGTGCCCGCCGCAGGCGCCGCAATCGAGGCCCGCGGCGTGCGGGTTGTTGACCGTCGTCGATCCGTGGCCCGCCAGCAGCACGATCCGCGCGAAATCCTTTGTCAGGCTCATCGCGCGCAGCACCGCCTCAGCCATGTCGACGCGCTGCTTGGGATCAAAGCCTGTCATCTTGCCGCCGACGATCTTCGGGTCGATGCGCGGGCCCAGATGCTCGCGGTCCTCGGGATCAAGGCCGTCATAGCGCGGGTTGGGGGCGGGCCGGGTGAGGCCGAGACTGTCCGACACCAGCTTGGGCGCGAACAACAGACCGTTCGTCTCGACGAAGGTGAAGCTGCTGACGGCCGACAGCTTGAACGCCTTCCACATCTTGGCGGCGCGGCGGCGGAGCAGACGCAGGCCGAGCGCCTCGGTCTCGTGCTCCTCGCTCGCGCCCTTGATCGTCTCGGTGATTGAGAAGGCGGGTGTCAGTAGCACCGGGCAATGCGCGTTGCCGCGGCTTTGGCCGATCGGCACGTAATCGATGGGAAAGCCGAAGAAGCCGGCAAAGCCGATCGTCTCCACATCGGGCATCACGGCTTCCAGCGCCCGGCGATAGACCTCGGAGCGAACGTCGATGCAGAAGGCGGCCTGCAACGGCTTCTTGGTCGCGGGCGCGGGCAACACCGGCGCCCCCTTCAGCGCGTCGAGCATCGTGCGCTGGAACGCGCGCTCGAACGCATCGTGGAGCACCAGGCGGATCGTCAGATCGTGGTCGTCGGCGACGCGCTCGCCACGCGGCATGGCGGCGGCCTTCGCCATCTCCTTGGCCCAAGCCTGGCGGAAGGCCGGGTCGGTGCGCTCCTGATAGAGCGCGTAGCCCCATACCAGCCGCACGGCGAGCAACTGGATCAGCGTGTCGTCGGCCTGTCCGTATAGCCCCGCTACAAAGCCGACGCGGCGCGCGTAGGCGGCCCAGCCACCGATATCGAACAGCGCGCGGAACAGGTAGTCTTCCAGCGCGCTCTCGGGCAGCCCCTGCGCGGCGACGACATAGGCGATCGCGTCGATCGGGTTCTCGGGGCATGCCGCGACCGAGGCGCGGAAACGCTTGACGCCCATCGTCTCCGGATTGCGGTCGAAGCGCGCGGCCGCCCGCCACGCCTGGTAGAGCGGCAGCTTCTTCGCGGGCGCGGTCCAGGCGGCCTGGCCTTCATCGAAATAGGCGGCACAGAACTTGGAGATCTCGTCGACCATGAACGCGGTGCGCGCCACCTGGCGGTCGCCGCGCGCGAGGCGGTCGAGCGTGTCGGCAATCGTCGCAACGACCGCGCCCGGCCGCTCGGCCGGAGCGGGCTGGCGCGCCGCGGCCATGAGCTCGTCAGCGGTGGCGGGCACGCGCCACTCGGCGGGCGCCGCGGCGATCGCTGCTTGGAGGTCGGCGCGGCCGATCTCTCCGGCGGCGATCTTCGCGACGTAGAACTCGCGGCCCATCAGCGTTTCCGCGCCAGTGACGCGCCGCAGCTTGGCAGCGGTCACCGCAAAGCTGTGGTCCATGAAGCCGAAGAAGGGGTTGACCGCGACGAAGGTGGCGAGCGGCCACAGCGGCGCGACCCGACCGCAGGCGGCACGCGCCGCCGCCTCGATGGCATCGTGGGTGAGCGGGGCGCGCGCCGGGTTGTCGACGGCGGTGGCAAGCGCAGCAGCCATGGTTCAGGCCTTCCGGGCGAGGGGGTTGAGATGCTCGGCGGTGATCTGCGCCGGACCCGTGGGCCACAGTTTCAGCACCAGCCGGTTGGCGACCGTGTTCACGTAGAAGCCGTTCAGCGTGTGGACGTGGAGCGCGGCCCAGCGCGGCTCCGACTGGCCGGTCGACGCGACGTTCTGGAGGACGGTCACCAGCCCGAAAGCGATGACGACCATGCCCGCGATCACCAGCTGCGCCAGGCTTGCGGGAGCCGTTGCGGGCACCGAGGAGCCGAGCAGCCGCGTGACAGCGATCTGCAGGCCGAAATAGGCGCCTGCGACCAGCGTCGAGAGCATCAGCGCGCGCACCACGATGTAGAAGGATGGGCGCTCGTCGATCGCGTTCGCGATCAGGTGCGCGATCCCCATCATCACGACCGCGCCGAGCGCGAACACGCCCGGCTGCGCGGCCGGATCGAAGCCAAGCCCCATGCCCGCGGCCGCGAGCACGCCAACGAGCGCCAGCACCACGACGATCACCCGCGCCGAGTGGGGCTTGCCGCTGGGCGACGGGCTCCAGCTCGCGCGCGCCAGGTCCATGACCGAACCCGACGACAGAAAGGCGTGCGCCTTGTAGAGCGAGTGCGCAACGATGTGCAGCAGCGCCGAGGAAAAGGCGCCGAGCCCGCACTGCAGGATCATGAAGCCCATCTGCGCGATGGTGGAGAAGGCGAGCTGCACCTTGATGCTCGTCTGCGCCAGCATGACGATCGATCCAAACAGCGCGGTGACGCCGCCGACGACCATCAAGAGCGCCAGCGCCTCAGGCGACTGGACGATGACGGGCGCGAAGCGCAGCACGAGGAAGCCGCCCGCGTTGATGATCCCGGCGTGGAGCAGCGCGGAGACGGGCGTCGGCGTCTCCATCACCTCGGTCAGCCAGCCGTGCAGCGGGAACTGCGCGCTCTTTAGCACCGCCGCGCCCGCGAGGCACAGCGCGATGCCGGCGACCGCGTGGCCTGCGGCCGGAGCGGCGGCCTTGATCGCTGCGATGTCGAGCGTGTGGAACCCATCCCACGCGAGCAGCAGCGCACCGATCATGCACAGGTCGCCGAGCCGGGACGCGATCCACTTCTTGCGACTCGCGAGGATTGCGGCGGGCCGGTCCGGATAATGCACCAGCAGCTTGCCGAGCCCGTAGCTGGTTAGCGCCCAGAACACCGCGAGCGCAGCCAGATTGCCGCTGACGATCAGCGCCAGCACGCTTGCGAGCGTGAAGCCCAGCCAGCGCGTGAACGCTGCCTCGCGCGGGGCACCCGCCATGTAATTGCGGCTGTAGCGGATGACGACCGCGCCGACGAACGCCACCAGCACCAGCAGCGTGGCATTGAGCGCATCGACCTCGAGCGACAGCCCGATCCCGTTCGCGCCGATCGTCGGCGTGGCAAGGCTGCCCTCGACGGCAACCGCGGCAGCGGTCAGCAGCGCCGCGACGAATGCGAGGAGCGCAAGAGCGTTCGTGCTGCGGACGCTGCGCCGCGCCTCGCCGCCGACCAGCGCTGCGGTGAACAGTCCCACCGGCCCCACCGCAGCTACCCAGGGAAGTTCAATCACGCCCGCGCCTCCAAAAACCGTTTCGTAAGCGGGCGGCAGATAGGGGCCGCTTGATCGTTGGACTATTTCAATGTTTGTATTAGAACGTTCACTTGAGCAGAACGGACGGGGAGGCTGCCACGCCTGCGCTCAATTTCAGGCACCTGCGCTATTTCCACGCGATCGCGCATGCGGGCACGCTGACGGGCGCGGCGCGGCAGCTGAACGTGTCGCAGTCGGCGCTGTCGACCCAGCTCGCTGAGCTTGAGGCGAGCCTTGGCCATGCACTGTTTGCGCGCGAGGGGCGCCGGCTGGTGCTGACCGAAGCGGGGCGGATCGCGCTCGATTACGCAGATACAATCGTCCAGGCTGGCGACGAACTGGTCTCGACACTCGCGGGCCGCCCGCGCGCGAGCCGCCAGGTGCTGCGCGTCGGCGCGGTCGCCACGCTCAGCCGCAACTTCCAACTGAAGTTCCTTGAGCCATTGGTCCGCCGACCCGATACCGAGCTGATCGTCCGGTCGGGGGCGGCGCGCGAGCTGCTCGCGTTGCTTGCAAGCCACGCGCTCGATCTGGTGCTCGCAGCGGGCGACATCGCGCGGAGCCAGCCCGACATGATCGACCAACTGATCGAGGAACAGCCAGTCAGCCTCGTCGGCCGCCCCTCGCCCGAGCCGCTGCGCTTCCCCGCCGATCTGCACGGCGCGCGGCTGTTGCTTCCCGGCCCCGACAGCGGCGTGCGCGCAGCCTTCGATCGGTTGCTGGAGCGCGCGGGCGTGGTGCCCGCCATCACCGCCGAGGTGGACGACATGGCGATGCTGCGCCTGCTTGCGCGCGAGGCCGATGCACTGACGCTGGTGCCCCCGATCGTGGTTCGCGACGAGCTCGCCGCGGGCGTGCTGGTCGAGCGCCATCGGCTAGAGGGACTGACCGAACGCTTCCACGCGCTGACGCTTCGCCGCCGCTTCCAGCACCCGCTGGTGACCGAACTGCTGGCGCCGTACGCAGCGTGACGGTGCCGAGCGTTGCCCCGCCGCGTCGCGGCAGCCATATTTGGGGCTGATGCTCCGCCAATATGAACTGGTCGAGCGGGTTCGTGGTTACGACCCGGACGCCGACGAGGATTTGCTGAACCGCGCCTATGTGTTCAGCGTGAAGGCGCATGGCAGCCAGTTGCGCGCGAGCGGCGACCCCTATTTCAGCCACCCGATCGAAGTCGCGGGCATCCTGACCGACCTGCACCTCGACGACGAGACGATCGCAACCGCGATCCTGCACGACACAATCGAGGACACCGTCGCCACGCGGGACGACATCGAAAAGCTGTTCGGCGGCAATGTCGCTAGGCTGGTGGACGGCGTCACCAAGCTGTCGAAGATCGAAGCGCAGACGGATAATGAGCGCGCCGCCGAGAATCTTCGCAAGTTCCTGATCGCGATGAGCGGGGACATACGGGTCCTGCTGGTGAAGCTGGCAGACCGTCTGCACAATATGCGGACGCTGAAGTACATCAAGTCGGTCGAGAAACGACAGCGCATCGCGCGCGAGACGATGGAGATCTACGCGCCGCTCGCCCAGCGCATCGGTATGTACGAGTTCATGGAGGAGATGCAGGAGCTCGCCTTCAAGGAGCTGGAGCCCGAGGCGTGGGACGCGGTTACCAAACGGCTGGAGCAGCTGCGCTCGGGCGATACGGGCCGTGTCGAGCGCATCGCGCAGGGCATCCGCGAACTGCTGGCGAACGCCGGCATCGAAGCGCGGGTGACGGGTCGCGAGAAACGGCCTTTTTCGGTGTGGCGCAAGATGCAAGTGAAGCACATCAGCTTCGATCAGCTGTCCGACCTGATGGCGTTTCGCGTGATCGTTTCGGACGAGGACGCCTGCTACCGCGCGCTGGGCGCGATCCACCGCCGCTGGCCGCTGGTGCCCAACCGCTTCAAGGATTTCATCTCGACACCGCGGCGGAACGGCTACCGATCGATCCACACGACGGTGTTCCAGCGCGACAATGTCCGCACCGAAATCCAGATCCGCACTGCCGAGATGCACCATCAGGCCGAACTCGGCGTGGCCGCGCACTGGGCCTACAAACAGAATGTCGATGGCTCGGGCCCGGCAGCCAACTATCCGTGGGTGCGCGATCTTCTGGAAATCCTGGAGCATGCCGCGAGCGCCGAGGAGCTGCTCGAGCACACCAAGCTCGCGATGTATCAGGATCAGGTGTTCTGCTTCACGCCGAAGGGCGAGCTGATCCAGCTGCCTGCGGGCGCGACGCCGGTGGACTTCGCTTATGCGCTTCACACCGATCTGGGCGACACCACCGTTGGCGCGAAGGTGAACGGCCGCGTGGTGCCGTTGCGCTTCCGGCTTTCGAACGGCGACCAGGTGGAGATCCTGCGATCAACCGCGCAGCAGCCCGATCCGGCCTGGGGCGCGTTCGTGGTGACGGGCAAGGCACGTGCGGCGATCCGGCGCTATCTGCGCCACCGCGAGCGCGATGAGCAGGAGCGGCTCGGTGCCTCGATGCTCGAATCGATCCGCGCCCGGCTGAAGCCGAAGCCATCGGATGAACAAGTGCTGCTGGCGGTGCAGCGGCTGCGGCTGCCCGACCTGCCCGCGCTCCATGTCGCGCTCGCGAGCCATGGTGTGAGCGATTCCATGCTGCTGGACGCGCTCGCGCCCGAAGGCGGAAAGGTGCGGCGCCCGAAGCGCGGCGCGCTGGAGCCCGCGCCGATCGCGATTCAGGGGCTGATCCCGGGCGCTGCCATCCACATGTGCCCGCGCTGCACGCCGATCCCCGGCGACCGGATCGTCGGCCTGCGCCGCGCCGGCCAGGGAGTCGAGGTGCACGCGATCCAGTGCCCGCTGCTGTCCCAGGATGACGGTGCCGAATGGCTCGATCTCAGCTGGGGCGTGGAGGCCGAAACCCGCGTCGCGAAGATCGCCGCGGTTGTTTCGAACGAGCCCGGCAGCCTGGCGACACTCACCCGTATCATCGCGGAATCTGGCGCGAATATCGTCAATGTGACGACCCGCGACCGCGACCGGCACCACCACACCTACGTCATCGACCTGGAGGTCGATAACCTCGCCCACCTCGCCGCCATTGCGAACACGCTGCGCGCCGCCCGCGGCATCATATCCGCCGAGCGCGAGCAGGGGTAGCTTGGCGTGACCGGGCGCGTTAGGCGAGCGCGGTGACTGCAGGGGAGGTCTTGGCCGAGTTTCGCGCCGCGGGTGCGTTGCTGGAGGGGCATTTCATCCTGTCGTCGGGTCTACGCTCGCCCGTTTTCCTGCAAAAGGCGCTGGTTTTCGCCGATCCGCCGCGGACCGAGCGGCTGTGCCGCGCGCTGGCCGAGGCTGCGCGAGCGCGCTTCGGGCAGATCGACCTCGTCGTCTCGCCCGCGGTCGGCGGCATCATCCCGGGCTATGAGACGGCGCGCGCGCTAGGCTGCCGGGCTTTCTATGTCGAGCGCGAAGGCGGCCATTTCCGGCTGCGGCGCAACTTTCAGATCGACAATCGTGCGCGCATTTTGGTGGTGGAGGATATCGTTTCCACGGGACTTTCGCTTACCGAGACACTAGATTCGATCGCTTCGGAACCTGGAACGGTCGTCGGAGCAGCGTGTCTGATCGACCGATCGGGCAGCAGATGCGACCTTCGTGTCCCGCTCGTCGCGCTGGCGACACTCGACGTGCCCGCCTACCCAGCCGACGCGCTGCCGCCCGAACTCGCGGCGATGCCGCCCGTCAAGCCGGGGAGCCGCGGACTGTGATGCCCATGCCGACCCTTGTCCTGATCGCCGCAATGATCGTCGCCGCGCAGCCGACGCCCGAAGCGCCGCCTGCCCCTCCCGAATCGAACGCGACCGAGCAGCCCGCCAAGCCCGACACGCCTGCGATCATGCCGCTCGATTTCTCGCTCGCGCCGTCGGCCAAGCCTGCTGCGCCAAAGCCGGCGGCCGCTCCAGCCAGGGGGGCTGCGGCCGTCAAGCCGGTTGCCCCCGCCCGCACCGCAGCCCCAGCCGCGCCCGATCCTGGCGAGCGCGCGGCGCTCGCAGCGCTCAAGGTCGCGCAGGCTGCCAAATTCCGCGGAACGCTGCTCGTCGGATCGGGCGAAGACAGCTACACGCTGATCGTCGGCGTCCCCGATGGCGAGCGGCCGTTCGACAACGGCGATGGCCGCTGGCGCTGGGCGAGCATCACCAAGCAGATTGTCGCCGTGCTGGCGCTGATGGAGGTCGAGAACGGCCGCCTTGCGCTCGATGAGAGCGTTGCGAAGCATCTCGGCGGCATGAAGCTGCCCAACGCCGATACGATCACGCTGCGCCAGCTGCTGCAGCATACAACCGGCCTGGCGAGCGATGAGGATGGGCCGAAGGACGCCGAGGGACGCCCCCTCGTCTATGCCGCCGCCGCGCCCGAGCCTCCCGAGGACGCGATCCCGCCCGCCTGCCTGGCCAAGCCGCGCGCGGCGCCGGGTGACAGCTTTCAGTACAACAACTGCGATTATCTGGTCGTCGGTCGCATCCTGGAGAGCGTAACCGGCCGGCCCTTAAGCGTGCTGCTCGCCGAGCGCATTACGGTGCCGCTCGGCATGACCGAGACGCGGCTCGCTCCGCCCGGCCAGCGGCTGACGACGCCAGCCGGGCCCGACGCGGCGTGGACCGACGACGGCTATGACGAGACGCGCTTTGGCGCAGCGGCTGCGACCACCGGCCCGGCGAGGGACCTGTTCCGCTTCGATCGGGCGTTGGCTTCGGGGAAGCTGCTCAAGCCTGAGATGCTTGCCGAGCTTTGGCGCGGCAACCCCAAGCTGGGCTACGCGGCACTGGGTTCATGGACCTACACCGTGCCGCTGAAGGGCTGCGCGGCGCCCGTGCGGCTGGTGGAGCGACGCGGCGCCATCGGCAACGCGCAGGCGCTGAACGTCATCGCGCCCGACACCGGCCGCGTGCTGATCGCGTTCACCACCAGCCCGGCCGAATTCGGCGAGATCTGGCAGGGCAAGGGCCTCAGCTACGACCTCCTTTCCGCGGCGGTCTGCACCGGGAGCGCGGGATGAGCGGGCGGCTGCGGCTGGGGGTCAACATCGATCACGTCGCGACGATCCGCAACGCGCGCGGCGGTGACCATCCCGATCCGGTCAAGGCGGCGCTGCTGGCAGCCGAAGCTGGCGCCGACGGCATCACCGCGCATCTGCGCGAGGACCGGCGGCACATCACCGACGGCGACATCGAGCGGCTGGTGGCCGAGCTGACGCTGCCGCTGAACCTCGAGATGGCGGCGACCGACGAGATGATCGCGATCGCGCTGAAGCATCGCCCGCACGCGGTGTGCCTGGTGCCCGAAAAGCGGCAGGAGCGCACAACCGAGGGCGGACTGGACGTCGCGGGCCATCTCGACACGCTGACGCCGGTGGTGGCGCGGCTGGCCGACGCGGGGATGCGCGTGTCGCTGTTCATCGAGCCGGCGCCCGAGCAGCTCGCCGCCGCGCACGCTGCGGGCGCTCGGGTGGTGGAGTTCCACACCGGCCGCTACGCCCACCGCCGCGGCCACCCAAAGCACGAGGAGCTGGAGCGCGTTGCGATCGCCGCGCAGTTCGCAGCGCGCGACGGGATGGAGCCGCACGCTGGGCACGGGCTGACGTTCGAGAATGTCGGGCCGGTGGCAGCGATCCCCGAGCTCGCCGAGCTCAACATCGGCCATTTCCTGATTGGCGAGGGCGTATTCTGCGGTCTCGCCGAGGCGGTGCGCGAGATGCGCCGCCGGATGGATACGGGGCGTGCCTAATGCTCGTGCCCGGGCTCAGCTTGGAGTGGGGAACCGCGCGCAGCCCGGTGGTGGGGGGCCGCGGCGGATTTGGCGGGCTCGCTGGCGGCTAAGCCCGGCGCCGCGCCCGTCCATCACTCGCCTTCGGAGAGCTGCCCCTTTCCCCGATCGGAGATTGGGGACGAACGCGTGATGATCCTCGGTTTCGGGTCGGACCTGTGCTCGATCCCGCGGATCGAAGCAGCGTTGGCGCGGCACGGGGAGCGGTTCGTGCGGCGGCTGTTCACCGATGCCGAGATTGCACGGGCCGAACGGCAGCCGCTGACCCGCGCTGGCACCTACGCCAAGCGCTTCGCTGCCAAGGAGGCTGCGTCGAAGGCGCTTGGCACCGGCTTCGCACACGGCGTGTTCTTCAAGGACATTGGCGTCGTGAACCTGCCCGGCGGGCGGCCGACGCTGGCGCTCTCCGGCGGAGCAGCCGAACGCCTCGCACAGCTCACCCCGCCCGGCCATCGCGCCGAAATCTGGCTGACGCTGACCGACGACCGCCCGTGCGCCTACGCGGCCGTGCTGATCGCCGCGCTGCCGACCGAGCATGTGAACCTTTCGTGACGGCGCTGACAGGAGCGCCCCGGCCCGTCTAGGGCGATGCTGCCGCCTCAACATGGCGGCGCCATTCACGGAGAGCTTCGCTTGGCGACCCAGGCCGCTGCGCTCGTTACGCCCGCCGCACCCCCCCCCCCCGGCGCGGGCCGCAATTCGATGTACCGACGCCCACGCTGATGAAGATCCTTTTCGCCGCGGCGATCCTCGGCGGGATCGGCGTCGGCGTCAGCGGCTTTCTGACCGATCTTCGCGGAGTCGGCGAAGTGCTGGCGCCCGCGGCCTATGTCACTCTCGCGTCCGCGCTGTTCATTGCGCTGGGCTTCGAGTTCGTGAACGGCTTCCACGATACCGCCAATGCCGTTGCGACCGTCATCTACACGCACAGCCTGAAGCCGCTGCAGGCGGTGGTTTGGTCGGGGCTGTGGAACTTCGCGGGCGTAATGGCCTCGGCGGGCGGCGTCGCCTATTCGATCGTCAACCTGTTGCCCGTTGAGCTGATTCTGCGCGTCGGCCCCGGCGCTGGCTATGCGATGCTGTTTGCGCTGCTGCTGGCGGCGATCATCTGGAATCTCGGCACCTGATTCTTCGGCATCCCCAACAGCTCCAGCCACGCGCTGATCGGTTCGGTGCTGGGCGTCGGCGTGGCGAACCAGCTGCTCTCGCCCGGCCCCGCGCAGGCGAGCGGCGTCGACTGGAGCCAGGCGACCAAGATTTTCGAAGGGCTGGCGATGGCTCCCGTCATCGGCTTCGTCGGAGCGGGCCTGCTGCTGCTGATCGCGAAGGCCTTGCTGAAGAACCCGGCGCTTTACCGCGAGCCTGAGGGCGATACGCCGCCGCCGCCGGGCATCCGCGCGCTGCTGATCGCAACCTGCACGGGCGTGAGCTTCTTCCACGGCAGCAATGACGGCCAGAAGGACATGGGCCTGTTGATGCTGATCCTGATCGGCGTCGCGCCGACAGCGTTCGCGGTCAACCGCGCGGCGACTCTGGAGGACGGACGCGCGTTCGTCGCAGCCTCGGCCGACGCGGCGGCTGCCTTCGACCGGCTGAGCGGCGGCGCATCGCGGCCCGATCTCGCTGCGGCGCGCAAGACGGTCAACAGCGCGGTCAAGGCGAAGGAGGCCGACAAGCCGGAGGTCTACGCCGCGCTCGCGGCGATGACTGCGAACATCGGCGCCGAGGTTGAGCGCGCCGGCAGCGTCGCGCGTGTGCCTGCGGCCGCGACGACGCCGCTGCGCGACGACCTCTATCTGGTCGGCAGTGCGACGCGGATCCTGGGCAAGGCCAAGCTCGCCGACACCGAAGCCAAGCCGGTCAAGGCGCTCGACAAGGCGGTCGCGGGCGCGACACAGTATATCCCCACCTGGGTCAAGGCGATGGTCGCGCTGGCGCTGGGGCTGGGGACAATGGTGGGCTGGCGGCGGATCGTCGTGACGGTCTGTGAAAAGATCGGCAAACAGCATCTGACCTACGCGCAGGGTGCCTCGGCCGAGCTGACGGCGATGGCGACGATTTTCGCGGCCGACACCTACAAGCTGCCGGTTTCGACGACTCATATCATGTCGTCGGGCGTCGCTGGCACGATGACTGCGAACGGGTCGGGCCTGCAGTGGAGCACCGTGCGCGCGCTCGCGCTGGCGTGGGTGACGACGCTGCCCGCGACGATCCTGCTGGCGGGCAGCCTCTACGCGCTGCTGCAGGCGCTGCTGGCGTAGGATAGCTTTGCGGCACCGGCAGGAGTGGGCGCCGCGCGAGCGGCGGCCTGTCCGGGCTCAACCGCCCATCAACTCCGCCCGTCCCAGCTCGAACCCGCTCGCGACCCAACGTTCCTCGATGCGCTTGAGGCGTGCGGCGACGGCGGGGCCGGGGGCCATGCCCGCCGCGATCAGGTCGCCGCCCGATAGCGGCAGCTTCGGGCGGATCCACGCGGAGAGCGCGGCCAGCGCTTGAGGCGCGCGGCCTGCCAGCAGCCACAGATCGGCTGCGATCTCCGGCCCGTGCCAATAGGCGAGTTCGGACACGCTATCGGGCAGCGCGCCGCAGCGGAGCGCGGTTGCCGCGAGCCGCTTGCGTTCGGCGGTCGACAGCCGCAGCCGGTGCGCCACACGTTCCAGCGTTGCGGCGTCGGCGGGCAGTAGCGCCGCCAACCGCCGCAGCGGGGAGACGGCGAGCGCCGGCGGCGTCTCGGCACCCACGGCCGCAGCCTCGGCGCGCAGCAGCGCCGCCAGCGCGGCCACGTCGCGCAGCTCGGGCAGCACCGGTTCCAGCACACGCCCGGCGATCATCAGTTCAACCGTCGGCGCCGGGTCGGCGACCGCGAGCAGCTTCATCAGCTCGTCGCGCACGCGCTCGCGGCTGATCGCCATCAGGTCGTTGCGCCGCGCCACGCACGCCGCCAGCCCCTCGGGATCGGGTGCGCGGCGGCCGAAGCGCGCGTGAAAGCGGAAGAACCGGAGAATGCGCAAATGATCCTCGGCGATGCGCGCCGCAGCGTCGCCGATGAAGCGCACGCAGCCGCGCGCGAGATCATCCGTGCCGCCGAAAAGGTCGACCACTTCGCCGGTCAGCGGCCTCGCGTAGAGCGCGTTCATCGTAAAATCTCGGCGCGCAGCGTCCTCGCGCCAGTCGTGCGTGAAGGCAACCGTCGCGCGGCGGCCGTCGGTCGATACGTCGCGCCGCAGCGTCGTCACCTCGAACGGCCGGCCACCCGCGATCACTGTCACCGTGCCGTGCTCGATCCCCGTCGGTACGGCTTTCAACCCCGCCGCCTCAGCGCGTCGGATCACCTCATCGGGCGGGTGCACGGTCGCCAGATCGATGTCCGCGCTGGCGAGGCCCAGCAACGCGTCGCGCACCGCGCCGCCCACCATGCGCACCTCGTCGGCGGCCGCGCCCAGCGTCTCCAGCAGCGCCGCCGCCGCGGGCTCGGCCGCCCATGATTGCGGCGGCAGCTTCGCCGCGCTCACTCCCGCAGCCGCTTGCCGAGCTCGACAAGCATCCGCGCCGTCGCGCCCCAGATGCGCCGCCCGCTCCACTCGATGACATAAAAGCTGCGCTGCGCTCCCGCAAACTCGGTCGTCTGCAGCCGCTGGTTGGCGGGATGGGTCACGAACTGAAGCGGCGCCTCGAAGATTGCGGCGACCTCGGCTTCGGCGGCGATCAGCGGCAGGTCGGGCACCACGAGCCCCACCACCGGCGTCACGATAAAGCCCGTGCCGACCAGCACCGGATCGAGGCAGCCGATCACCTCCACCGCGTGCCGCGGCAGCCTGATCTCCTCATGCGCCTCGCGCAGCGCGGCCGCGGGCGCGTCGGCGTCGCCCGGGTCCTGGCGCCCGCCGGGGAAGCTGATCTCGCCCGAATGGCGGCGAAGGCCCGTCCGCCGCTCGGTCAGCAGCACCGTCGGCTCGTGCCGCTGCACGATCCCCACCAGCACCGCGGCGGGCGCAAACGGCTTGTCGGTCAGCGTCGGCAGCGGAGCGATCGGCTCGATGGGGCGGCCCTTCAGCCCTTCAAGGCTCCGGCGCAGGCGCTCCGCATCGAAGGCCAGCGCGTCAGCCGAGGGCGAAGGTGCATCCATTGCTGGTGATCTCGCAGCCGCCCTCCCCAATCGCAAGCTCGGCCAGCTCGAACGCGACCGGGCGCGCGAGCCGCGCCCACAGCCCACGCCGCACGTGGACGTAGGGCGCATCACCGCGCAGCTCGATCGCGTGGTCGGGGCCGGCCTCGATCACCTCGTCGGTGTTCAGCCGGAAGGCGATGCGGCGGTCTGGACCCGCGCCCTCGCTCGCCATCTCCACCGCGAGAAACGGTACGTCCTCCACCGTGATCGCCAGCTGCTCGCCGGGCGTCACCAGAACGTATGACCCGTCGTCCTCGCGCCGCAGCACCGACGCGAACAGGCGCACCAGCGCGGGCCGCCGCATCGGCGCGCCCTCGTGCCACCAGGTGCCGTCCGCCGCGATCCGGATGTCGATCGCGCCGCAATGCGCCGGATGCCACGTCTCCACCGGGCGCTCGATCGCCGCCACCGCGCCGGCGCGCAGGCGTTCAATGGGGCTGTCGTCAGCGTCCGTCGCCATGACGCCCGACTACCGACTGCGCGGCCGCCGCGCCACCCGCGCGTCAGCTGCCCTTCGGCGGCCAGCCCGGAGTCTGCGCGCCGCGCCAGGCTGCGACCATCTCGGCTGCGATCGACAGCGCGATCTCGGCGGGGCCCTCGGCGCCGATCGGCAACCCCGCTGGCCCGCGCACGCGGCCAAGTTCGCTCTCGGCGACGCCAGCCGCGCGCAAGCGCTCCAGCCGCCGCCGCTGGTTGGCGCGACTGCCGAGCGCCGCGATATAGTAGGCGGGGGATGCCAGCGCTGCGGCGAGCGCTGGATCGTCGATCTTGGGATCGTGCGTCAGCGCCACGATGGCGCTTGCCGGATCGGGGCGGAAGTCGGCCAGAGCCTCGTCGGGCCAGCGCACGTCAAGCGCCTCGCCACCGAAGCGCGCGCCCGCTGCGAACGCGCCGCGCGGATCGATCACCACCACCTCATGCCCCAAAAGCCGCGCGATCGGAGCCAGCATCTGCGCGATATGCACCGCGCCGACGATCGCCAGCCGCTTGGGCGGATCGTAGTGTGCGACGAATCGCGCAGGGCCGGGATCGTCGCCAGCATGCGCCGGGCCGCCCGCCAGATCGAAGCTGATCGCAAAGCCCCGGCCCGCGACGCGCGCAGCCTCCAATTCCCTGAACAGCGCTGGATCGAACTGGCCCGGCTCGATCCGCTGCACCAGGATCGCCACCTGCCCGCCGCAGCCCAGCCCTGCGCGCCACGCGGTCTCGTCGGCGACTCCAAACTCTAGCAGCTTGGCCTTGCCGCCCTCGATCACCTCCTGCGCTTCGACAACGACCTCACCCTCGACGCAACCGCCCGAAACCGAGCCTTCGAACAGTGTGTCGTCGCGGATCAGCAGGTGGCTGCCAGCGCGGCGCGGAGCCGAGCCCCATGTGCGAACCACGGTTGCGAGCGCGAGGCGGCTGCCGGCCTCGGCCCACTCGCGGGCAAGGCGCGTCAGGCGGGCAAGTTCGTCCTCCATGGCTCAGCGCCCGCTCAGCGCGAAGATCAGCACCAGCACCAGGATCGCGATGCCGCCCGCCCAGACGAGCATCGGCAGCCCGCCGGAGCGCTGCGGTTCGGGCGGCGGCGGGGCGGGGTTCACCAGCTCGGCGGTCGGTTGATCGGTCGCGGGCGCGGCGAGCGTCTGCGCGTCGCTGCCCACTCCGGCCTCGACCGCGCCGCGGTCCTCGGCGGCAAGCGTCTCGGCAGCGGCGTCCGCTCGCTCCAACTCGGCCTTCAGCGCGGCGAAGAACTTGTCCGCCATCTGCCGCGCGGTGCCCTCGATCAGCCGCGCACCCAGCTGCGCCAGCTTGCCGCCGGTCAGCGCGCTGGCAGTGTAAGTCAGCACCGTGCCGCCGTCCGCTTCGGCCAGCGCGACGTCGGCAGAGCCGCGCGCGAAACCCGCCGCGCCGCCCTTGCCTTCTCCCGACAGCGTGTAGCCGTTGGGCGGATCGAGGTTCGACAGCGTGATCGCTCCTGAAAAGGTCGCCCGCACCGGGCCGACCTTCGCCGAGACGCGCCCCTCATAGCGGTTCTCGCCCGCCGGCTCGAGCGATTCGACCCCCTCGATGCAGCGGGCGAGCAGTGAAGGATCGTTAAGCGCTGCCCACACGCGCTCGCGCGGCGCTGCGATGGCGACTTGCCCGCTGAGCTCCATTGCCCAAAACTCCTTGAAACTTCACGATTCGCACGCATGTCGTACCCGGCGCCCGCCGTGAACGCATGAACTTTGTTTCGAGCTGACTAAACCCGTGCTAGCGAACGTGAACAGCTTGGGCGATAGAGTTTGTTTGGTCTGGCTTATGGGGGAGCAGGTGCAGCTCGCAAGGGTGCAGCAGCAGCCGGGTGTTGTGGAGTCGGAGCTGACGGGGCGCGTCAAGTGGTTTGACGCGGTCCGGGGCTATGGTTTCATCATTCCGGAAGACGGCAGCGCCGATCTGCTCGTCCATTTCTCGACGCTGAAGGAGATTGGCCGCCGCGCGCTGCCCGAAGGCGCGACCGTGACGGTGATCGCCGTTGCGGGCGATCGCGGGCGGCAGGTGCGCCGGATCCTCGGCCTTGACTTGTCGACCGCGATCGGGCCGGACCCCGATGCGGACGGTCCGCAAGCCGACGCCCGGGTTGATCCCGCACGGCTGATGGACCGCGCCGGTGCATTCGAGGGTGTGACGGTCAAATGGTTCAACCGCCTGAAGGGCTATGGCTTCGTGGTGCGCGACACGGTGCCGGACGAGGACGTGTTCATCCACATGGAGACGCTGCGCCGCGCGGGCGTGCTGGATGTGGAGCCGGGCCAGCGGCTGCGGGCGCGGGTGGCGGTGGGGGACAAGGGCCCGCTCGCCGTCGCGGTGGAGCGCGACCGCTTGAGGCCGCACTAGCAGCGCTGCTGCTGGCGCTGCCGATTTCGGGCGCGGGCGCACAGGGGACGGAGACGCCGATCACGCAGGCGCAGACGGGCCTCAGCGTCATCCCACTGACGATCCGCGCGCGCGCTGGCGTGCATCGCTACCGCGTGGAAGTCGCCAAGACCGAGCGGCAGCAGCAAATCGGCATGATGTTCCGCCGCAACGTGCCGAAGGGCACCGGCATGCTGTTCCCGTGGAACAAGGGCCCGGCGTCCTTCTGGATGCGCGACACGCTGGTGCCGCTCGACATCGTTTATATCGCACCCGACCACCGCATCGAAAGCATCGTCACCGCAGTCCCGCTCGACGAAAGCCCGCTGCCAAGCCGCGGCCCGGTGGTCGCCGTGCTGGAGCTCGCGGGCGGCGAGGCTAGGCGCGCCGGGTTTGGAGTCGGCGACCGCGTGGAGTGGGCCGGAGGAACCGCGCCCCCGCGCTGATGGGCCTCGGCTGAGGGCGCCGGAGCAGCCGCCGACACGTTCGCCGCTGCTGCCGAGAGCGCGTTGCTCTGCGCCGTCCCTTCCACCGCGCTGCGTGCGGTCCCCCTCTCGGTACCGGGGAGGATCGAGCGCTTAACCCGTCGCTCCGCCCAGCACGGTGACGGCGCGGCGGTTGGCGGCCCAGCTCTGCTCGTTCGATCCTTCGACCTCGGGCCGCTCCTTGCCGTAGCTGATCGTGCTGATCCGCCCGGAGCTTACGCCCTTGCCCGCGAGATAATTCTTCACCTCATTGGCGCGCCGCTCGCCCAGCGCGAGGTTGTATTCGCGCGTCCCGCGCTCGTCGGCGTGGCCCTCGATCGTCACGCTGACGCTGGGATGTTTCTGCAGCCACGCTGCCTGAGCGTCCAGGATCCCGCGATTCTCGCCGTCGATCTCGTAGCTGTCATAGGCGAAATGCACCTTGTCCGATCCGGCCGAGCGGCGGAAATCTTCGGGACTTCCCGGGCGCACGCCCGTCTCGGTCACGCCGCTGCTCGATGACGGCGGGGTGGTCGAGCTGCTCGGCGCGGTCGTCGGCGGCGGTGGCGGCAGGGTCTTGGCGGTCTTCTTGCCGCAGGCTGCTGTCGCACACAGGCTTGCCATCAGCAGGATCTTGAGCGTCCGCATCTCGTCGTGCTCCTGTAACGGTTCACCGCCCGCTATGGGGCGGGTTTCTGGCGTTCTCAAGGGCGCAACGGTCCCCAGCCCGGATCGCTCCCTCCCAGCGGTGTCGGAATCATGCGCAGGTTTTGACCGGTCAGGTCGACGCTCATCAGCTTGGGCGTGCCGCCACCCTGCGGACTGCGGAAAAATGCGATCACACGGCCGTTGGGGGACCAGCTCGGCCCCTCGTCGGCCCAGCTGTCGGTCAGCACGCGCGCTCCCGATCCATCGGGGTGCATCACGCCCACTCGTAGCGCTCCGCCACCGATCCGCGTGAAGGCGATCCAGTCGCCGCGCGGACTCCACGCCGGAGTTGCATAGCGCCCCTCGCCGTAGCTGATGCGCCGCTGGCCCGATCCGTCGGCGTTCATCACATAAAGCTGCTGCGTGCCGCTGCGATCGCTTTCAAAGACGATCTTAGAGCCATCGGGCGAGTAGCTGGGACTGGTGTCGATCGAGGGGCCGTCGGTCAGTCGGGTCAGCGCGTTTGATTCGAGATCGAGCCGATAGATGTTCGCGACACCCGCACGTACCTGGCTCAGCAGCAGATAGCGGCCGTCGGGCGAGTAGCGCGGCGAGAGCGTGGTGCCGCTGAACTCGCCGACAAGGCTGTGGCGGCCCGCGACCGCGTCGTAGCGGTAGATGCGGGGCTTGTTGTTGGCGAAGCTCATATAAGCCAGCCGCGATTCGTTCGGCGCGAAGCGCGGGGTGAGCACGAGATTTTGGCCGTTGGTCAGGAAGCGGTGGTTGGCACCGTCCTGGTCCATGATCGCAAGCCGCTTCACTCGCCGGGTCTTGGGGCCGGTCTCGCTGATATAGGCGATCTGGCTGTCGAAATAGCCGGTTTCGCCCGTCAGGCGGCCATACACCTTGTCGGCGCATTTATGCGCGGCGCGGCGCCAGGCGGCGGGTGCAACCTTGAAGCCGTCGCGCGTCAGCTCCTGCTCGGCATAGGCGTCATACAGATAGCAGCCGACGGTAATGCTGCCGTCGCCGTTCTTCTCGACAAAGCCCGTCACCAGCGCCTGTGCGCCGACGGCGCGGATCGGAACGAAGCTGGGCTTCGTTACCTCGCCGTTCGTGACCGGAGCTGATGGGCCGACTGGCTTGAACAGACCCGAGGATTTGAGGTCGTTGCCGATCACGCCCGCCACCTGCATGCCGAGTGCTCCCGTCTCGCCCGCGGCGGTCGGAGCCGAGGCGGGTGTCGCAAAGCCGGGCACCGCGACCGGCAGCGGCTGCGACTGGCCCTGATTGATGTCCACCTTCAGCTGCGCCGCGGCGGGGTGGGCGACGCCAGCGGCCAGCAGGAGCATGAACGTCGTCCAGCGCCCGACCCGGAACGGGACTTCTCTGCACCGCACGGTGGGCGCGGCGCACCGGCCGGTCGCAGCCCTGACCCGGAACAAGGCCGAGCCGACGAGGGGGAGCGTGTGGGTCATCTGACGGTCCTCGGGTCGAAGGTCAGCTCGATGTCTGACCATTGGTCATAAAGCTCCGGCGGCAGCTTGAGCGGCGCGCATTGCAGAACGGCGCGGCGGGCGGAATCGTCGAATACGCGCTTGACGCCAGCGGGTGCGGCGCCGGTACCGCCGGTCACCTCGGGCAGGCCCAGCGGGCGGCCGTCGCGGCCCAGCCGCAGGCGCAGCGTCACGGTCTGGCCGCCCTCGACGCCGCTCGGCACGTTCCAGCACGGGATGATCTGCGCCCGAATCGCGCCCGCAAGCCCCGCCGCCTGCTGCGCCGCGATTTCGGCATTGGGCGGCGAGGGCGCGCCGCGGGGCAGATCGGGCGCGGCTGCGGGCTTGGCCGGCCTCAGGCTCGGCTTGCCGATCGCGCCCGCGAGGATGTCGTTGAGCTTGGGCGCCGGCTTATCGGCAGCCTTGGCGGTCGGCTTCGTGGGGCCGAGCGCCTGACCGATGATCGAGGACAGCTTTGCCTGATCGGGCCGCCGTCGCCCGCGCGGATCGTCGTCCACCTCGGGCTTCATCTCGGGCTTCGGCCTTGCCTTGGTCGGCGTGGCCGCCTCGGCAGGAGTCTTGGCTGCGAGCGGCTCAGGCTCGGGCTTCGACTTCGCGGCAGCGGGTTTTGCCGCAGGCCTGGGCGCGGACTGGGGCTTCGGAGCGGGTTCGGGCGCTAGCGGCTCAGGTTCGGCGGCTGCCTCGGGCGGGGGAGGCGTCGGCACGGGTTCGGGCTGCGGCGTCGGCTCGGGCGCGGCGGGCGACGCGACGGCCTTCGGCGCGGCGGCGATGTTCGAAAGGTCGACGCTCAGTTCCTCGGGCGGCGGCAGTGTCGGTGGCTGCATCGCCGCCTGCCAGCTCAAGGACAGCGCGAGGATCAGCGCCACATGCGCCGCACCCGCCGCCCACAGCGCGCGGCGTTCGCTCACCGCGCCGGACTCCGAGCCCCTCCCCGGCACGGGGACGTGGACGCCGCTTCAGCGGCGGCCGGCGGGGCCGCGACGCGCGCCGCCAACCCCACCGCCGGTCGGCTGCGCAGCCCGGCAGATTCCCGTATTGGGGAGGGGCTGGCGTGTCGGCTCACGCCCCGCCCCTGTTGGTTGGCCGGGCGATCAGGCTCACCTTGGTCAGCCCCGCGCCAGCGACCTCGCCCAGCACACCCAGCACCGTGCCGTAGTCGACCGATCTGTCGGCGCGGACCAGCACGCGCTTGTCGCGGCTTTGTGCTGCCAGCCGATCCAGCCGCGGCCGCAGCTCGTCGCGTGGCACCTCGTCCTCGCCGATGAAGGTGCGCCCGCGCGCGTCAATGCTGATCGCGATCGGCTTGTCCTCATTGGGGAGCGCCTTCGCGCGGCTGCCCGGCAGATCGAGCGGCACGCCAGCCACCAGCAGCGGCGCGGCGACCATGAAAATGATCAGCAGCACCAGCATCACGTCGACGAGCGGGGTGACGTTGATCTCGCTCATCGGCATGGCGCGGCGGCTGCGGCGCGCGCTCGGCGTTGCACCCGTCGCCATCAGCCGCCCATCCCATCCAGCTGGCGCGACAGCAGCCCGTGAAACTCGTCGGCAAAGCCCTGCAGCCGCGCTTCCAGCCGCCCGATGCCGTGCAGCAGGCGGTTATAGCCGATGACAGCGGGGATCGCAGCGAACAAGCCGATGGCGGTGGCAAACAGCGCCTCGGCAATGCCCGGAGCGACGACCGCGAGCGTGGTGTTCTGCGTGGCCGCGATCGAGGTGAAGGCGCGCATGATGCCCCACACTGTCCCGAACAGACCCACGAACGGCGCGACCGATCCGATCGTCGCGAGGATGTTCAGCCGGTCCGACAAGTCGTCGATCTCGCGCGCGACCGCGACGCCCATGATCGATGCGAGCCGCGCGCGCACGCCCTCGCGGTCGCGCACGCCGTGCGCGGTCGATGCGCGCCACTCGTCCATGCCCGCCACCAGCACCCGCGCGTGCGGCAGCGCGGATTTCTTCGCGCGCTCGGCGAACGGCTCGATATCCGGCGTCTCCCAAAAGCGCCCCTCGAACGCTGCAGCCTCGCGCCTGATGCGGCCCAGCCGGATCGAGCGATCAAGGATGATCGCCCAGCTCCAGACCGAGGCAAGCAGCAGCCCTCCCATCACCGCCTTCACGATGATGTCCGCCTGCATGAACAGCGCCACGGGCGACAGTCGCGCAGCGTCGGTGGCGAGCTGGAGCTGGTCCATCACCATGCCTCGCGCGCGGCTTCGACCATCTGCAGCCACGCGCTGCGCCACTCGGCGGGCTGGCGCTGGGGCCGCCCCCCGCGCGTCAGCCACGCGACGGTCACGGTGATCTCGGCCAGCAGCTCGGAGCCGCGCTCGACGCGCTGCTCGATCCGCGTATGCGCTGCACCGACCTCGATGGGGCGCGACCGCACGACAAGCGCATCGTCAAGCAGCGCCGGACGGAGGTATTTGATGGTCGCTCCCGCCACGACCCATACGCCCTCGCCGCGCGCGAGCATTCCCGCATGGTCGATCCGGCCAACCCGCAGCATCTCGGTGCGGGCGCGCTCGGCATAGGCGAGGTAATTGGCGTGGTACACGAAGCCCGATGCGTCGGTGTCTTGCATATAGACCCGTAGCGCGAACTCATGAACGGCGGGTTGCGACATGGGCGGGGCATAGGGGCGGCGACGCATGAGGGGCAACCCGTGGCGCCTGAAGCGTTACACTGCCGCGATGAGACGCCCGATCCTGCTGATGCACAATCCCGCCAGCCGCGCTGGGACCGAGGCTGCCGACGCTGCTGCGGAGCGGCTCAGCGCTGCGGGGTCGGTCATCGAACAGCTAGAATGCCCGGGGCGCGAGGAGACGATCGCGCGGCTGCGGGCCCACCATGCGCGCTACGCGGCGGTGGCAGCGGTTGGCGGCGACGGGACCATGAACACCGCCGCAAATGGCCTTGCGGGCACCGACACGCCGCTGGCGGTGATCCCGGCGGGCACCGCGAACGACCTGGCGCGCACGCTGGGCCTGCCCGACGATCCGGCCGAAGCGGCGGCGCTGATCGTCGGCGGCGTCACCCGCATGATCGACCTGGGCGAGGTCAACGGATGCTATTTCTTGAACGTCGCATCGATCGGGCTGTCGGTCGACCTCGCGCGGACGCTGACGCGCGATCTCAAGCGACGGTTCGGCAAGCTGAGCTATGCGATCGCCGCCACCCGCGTGGCGCTGGGCGCGCGGCCGTTCCGCGCGGCGATCGAGGCCGAAGGCGATCAGCCGCGGCCTGCGCGCAGCTACCAGATCGCGGTGGGGAACGGGCGCTTTTATGGCGGCGGCATGGCGATCACCGAGGACGCCGCGATCGATGATGGACGCCTCGCGCTCTACAGCCTTGAGACGCGCGGGCTGCTGCGGCTGGCGCTGATGCTGCCCGATCTCCGCGCGGGGAAACAGGGCGGTTGGAGCGAGGTGGAAACCGCCGAAGGCCGCTGGTTCGAGGTGCGGACGCGGCGCCCGTTGGCGGTCAACGCTGACGGCGAGATCGTCGCCGAGACCCCCGCGCGCTTCCGCCTGCACCGCCGCGCACTGCGCGTGTTCACGAGCGCCGCGTGAGCGGTTGCGGCAGCCGAGGGCGGGTGGCCGCCACGCGGTGGCGCATTTGACCCGGCGCGAGCGGCCCTTTGCGTGGCTGCTGTGGGCGGCGGCGGGGTCGGTGGCTGGGCTGCTGCTGGTGGCTTTCCTGGGCGCTGACGCAGCGATCATGGCGGCGCTGCACGGACCGGGCGGGCAGCCGGGCGGCCCTGCGTGGCTGACCAAGGCGGCGTTCGATCTGACTTCGCTCGGCAGCTTCGCGGTGTGGTCGCTCGCGGTCGCCGCGGCGGCGCTGATGGAGGCCGCACGCGGGCGGCGGCGGTTGGCGCTGCTGATGGGCGTGTCGGCTGCGCTGGGGGAGGGCGCGTCCGAGATGGTGAAACAGCTAGTCCACCGCCCGCGACCCGCCACGGCCGCGGCGCTCCAGACGTTCGGCCTCAGTTTCCCGAGCGGCCACGCGATGATGGCTGCGGTCGCCTATCTGACGCTCGGCGCCGTCGCCGCCCGCGCCGAGCGCACCGCCGCCCGGCGCCGTCTGCTGATCGCGCTCACGTTGGCGCTGGTCGGCCTGATCGGCGCCACGCGCGTCTATCTCGGCGCGCATTGGCCGAGCGACGTGCTCGCCGGCTGGACACTCGGCGCGCTGTGGGCCTGGGCAACTGCCAGGCTCGCCACTCGTATCACGCGCGCACACCGCGGCGAGGTTGCGGGGTGAAGCGGGTCGCCCGGAGCGGTCAAGCGCGCGCATGAGCGTCGTCTGGAGTGACCGGCTCGGCGACTTGCACGCATACCTCGACCGCATCGGCGAGGCCATTTGCACGGTCGCATCCGGCGCATGGATCCAGCTCCGCCGTTGACATCGCCGCGCCCGCGCCGCAGATGGCGGCGAGGCAGATCACGCTGGCCGACGAGGGTTCGTCCGCCAGCGCTTTTCGTGTTGGAGTGACCCCGCCCCGTGTTTGAAAGCCTATCCGAACGCCTCGGCGGTGTGTTCGACAAGCTCCGCGGCCGCGGCGCGCTGACCGAACTCGACGTGCGCGCAGCGATGCGCGAGGTGCGGGTGGCGCTTCTGGAAGCCGATGTCGCGCTCCCCGTCGCGAAGAAGTTCATCGACGAGGCCACCAACCGCGCGATCGGCGCCGAGGTGATCCGGTCGATCACCCCCGGCCAGCAGGTCGTGAAGATCGTCCACGATTGCCTCATCGAGATGCTCGGCGGCGAAGCCGAAGGACTGAATGTCGGTGTCACGCCGCCCGCGGTCATCATGCTTGTCGGCCTGCAGGGCTCGGGCAAGACGACCACGACGGCCAAGCTTGCCAGGCGACTGAGCGAGCGCGAGCGCAAGAAGGTCCTGATGGCGTCCTTGGACGTCAACCGCCCGGCCGCGCAGCAGCAGCTCGCGGTGCTGGGAGAGCAGACCGGAATCGCGACGCTGCCGATCATACCCGGCCAGCTGCCGGTGGAGATCGCGCGGCGCGCCCGGCAGGCCGCGAAGCTGCAGGGCTTCGACGTGCTGATGCTCGATACCGCCGGCCGCCTCCACGTCGATCAGGCGCTGATGGCCGAGATGAAGGCCGTGGCGGGCGAGAGCCGCCCCGACGAGGTGCTGCTTGTCGTCGATGCGCTGACCGGCCAGGACGCGGTGAACGTCGCCGCCAACTTTACGGCGGAAGTCCCCCTGACCGGCGTGATCCTCACCCGCATGGACGGCGACGCGCGCGGCGGCGCGGCCTTGTCGATGCGCGCGGTGACTGGCCGCCCGATCAAGTTCGTCGGCACCGGCGAGAAGCTGGACGGGCTGGACGAGTTTCACCCGGAGCGCGTCGCCGGCCGCATCCTCGGCATGGGCGACGTTGTCAGCCTGGTCGAGCGCGCGGCCGAGACGATCGAGGCTGAGGCGGCCGAGAAGCTCGCCGCCAAGATGGCCAAGGGCCAGTTCGATATGAACGATCTGCGCCAGCAGTTCGTCCAGATGAAGAAGATGGGCGGACTGGGCGCGATGGCCGGGCTGATGCCGGGGCTGGCGGGCGCGCAGAAGCAGATGGCCGCCGCGGGCGTCAACGAGAAGACGCTGGCACGCATGGAAGCGCTCATTCTGTCGATGACCCCGAAGGAGCGGCTGAAGCCCGAGTTGTTGAACGCCAAGCGCAAGATCCGCATCGCCAAGGGCGCCGGCCAGACGGTGCAGGAGGTCAACCGTCTGCTGAAGATGCACCAGGAGATGGCGGGCGTCATGAAGCGCATCAAGAAGATGGGCGGGCTGCAGAAGCTGGGAGCGATGTTCGGCGGCGGTGGCGCCAAGGGCCTTCAGGATGCGCTGGGCGGGCTCGGCGGAGCGGGCGGCGCGGCCGCGGGAGGCATGCCCGGCGCGCCCAGGCTTCCCGGTGGTCTGCCGCCGGGGATGGAGAAATTGCTGAAGCGGTGAGCGCGGCCGTCCGCGCCGATGCGTCATCCCGGCGCAAGCGGAGAACCTAACCGCAGCGCGAGGCGCACACGAAGACTTTCCGCTACCAGCGTTCGCTGGCATGACACGACCAAGTAAAGACTGAAACGACGAAAGGACCAACGACCCAATGCTTTCCATTCGACTGTCGCGCGGCGGCGCGAAGAAGCGGCCCTATTACCGGATCGTGGTGGCGGACGGCCGCGCGCCGCGCGACGGCAAATTCATTGAGAAGATCGGCACGTACAACCCGCTGCTGCCGAAGGATTCGGCCGAGCGCATCAAGCTCGATGCCGAGCGGGCGGCGCATTGGCTGGGCGTCGGCGCGCAGCCGACCGACCGCGTCGCGCGCTTTCTCGATGCGATGGGCCTGAAGCCGCGCGCCGAGCGCAACAACCCCAAGAAGGCCGAGCCCGGCGCCAAGGCGAAGGAGCGCGCTGAGGAGCGTTCCAAGAAGGCCGAGGAAGCCGCGGCCGGCGCCGAGGCCTAACCGCCCCGGCCGCCCGTGGCTGACACAGCTTCGGAGCCGTCCGGCTCGGGCGAGCGCAGGGTCGTGCTCGCGGCGGTCGCGGGGGCGCATGGCGTGGCGGGCGAGGTGCGGCTGAAGCTGTTCGCCGACAGCGCAGCCAGCCTGAAGCGCCACCGGCGCCTGCGTGCTGGCGCGGTCGAACTGACGCTCGTCGCGGCGCGCGCCGGGCCGCACGGCGTCATCGCGCGCTTCGCCGAACTGGCCGATCGCACCGCCGCCGAGGCGCTGCGCGGCACCGAACTCAGCGTTCCGCGCAGCGCACTGCCCCCGCCCGCCGAAGACGAAATCTACGTCGCCGACCTGATCGGCTTGCCCGCGCTCGCCGACGGAGCCGAGGTCGGCCGGGTCCGCGCCGTCCACGATTTCGGCGCGGGCGATCTGGTGGAAGTCGTGCTGACCGGCGGCCGCGAGGTGCTGGTGCCGCTCAGCCGCTGCGACATTGGCGCGGATGCGCTGACCGTCGACGCAGCGTTTCTGGAGTAGGCTCGGCCGGCAGTCACGCGCGAGCCATTCATAAGCGCGACCCCGGCTGAAGGCCGGGATGAGGTTGCGAAACGAGGGGACGCCCTCGCCTACCCCGCCGCAGCTTCCGCGAACCGCCGCAGCGCAGCAGCCACTCCGCGCGTCTCGTCCTCGGTGCCGACCGAAACGCGCAGTTCGCGGGTCATGCCTTGGGGCACCAGCCAGCGCGTGATGTAGCCGTCGGCCATCAGCGCCTTATACGCCGCCTCGGCGGTCACCGGGCCGTCTTCGGGAAAGCTCAGCATCACGAAGTTGGCTGCGCTGGGGATGACGCGGATGCCGTGGTTGCACAGGCCCGCCAGCTCGCCTTCCAGCCAGCGCAGCCAGCGGCGATTGTGATCGTAGCTGCGGCGCTGAAAATCCACGTCGGCCAGCGCGGCTTCCGCCCCCGCCTGCGCGGCCGAAGTCACGTTGAACGGCCCGCGGATCTTGTTGAGCGCCTCGATCACGCGCGCGGCGCCGTGGCACCAGCCGACGCGCGCTCCGCCCAGCCCGTGGATCTTCGAAAATGTCCGCGTCGTCACCACGTTCGGAGCAACCCGGCTCAGCGCCAGCCCGTCCTCATAATCGTCGGTCTCGGGATCGAGATATTCGGCGTACGCGCCATCGAGCACCAGCAGGATATCGGGCCGCAGCCCCGCGTGCAGCCGCAGCGCCTCGGCGCGCTTCAGCAGCGTGCCGGTGGGGTTGTTGGGGTTGGCGATCATCAGCACGCGCGTCTTGGGCGTCACCGCCGCCAGCAGCGCATCAACGTCAGCGCCATAGTCGCGCGACGGTGCCTCGACCGGCACCGCACCCACGCGCCGCGCCGCGATCGGGTACACGCTGAACGCATATTGCGGGATCAGGCACTCGTCGCCCGGCGCCAGGAAGGCGGTCGCGATCAGCTGCAGCAATTCGTCCGATCCGGCGCCGCACAGCACGCGCTTCGGGTCCAGGTCATAGCGCTGCGCGATCGCCGCGCGCAGCCTGGCGCTCGATCCCTCGGGATAGCGGTGCGCGGTCGCTTCGGCCGCACGCATCGCCTCGACCGCGGATGGCGGCGGGCCGAACGGGTTCTCGTTCGAGCTGAGCTTGATGAGCGGCTTGCCGTCGGGCGCGCTCGCCTTGCCGGGCACATAGGCGGTGATGTCGTCGATCCAGGCGTTCGGGCGGGGGGCGTTCATGGCGGCGGGCATAGCCGAGGCGGAGCGGCGCGTAACCTGCGATCGTTCCCGGCAGGGGGAGGGGGACCGCTCGCCGCAGGTGCGTTGGGTGAGCGCGGCGAAGCCGTCGCGCCGCGGCCTGAAGCGCCCGCGTCCCCGTCTCCGCGTGGCGCTCGGTCCCTCTCCCCGTGCCGGGAAGGATCATCTATGCCGCCGCCCGTGCTGAACTCCGCGCTCGGCCTTGGCCGCCGCCTGACGCTCCCCGATCCGCTGCGGCTTGATTCAGGGGTAGAGCTGGCGGGAGCCAAGGTCGCCTATTCAACCTATGGCGCGTTCGATCCCGACAACGCGGTGCTGATCTGCCATGCGCTGACCGGCAACCAGCACGTCGCCAGTCCCGATCTAAAGACAGGCAAGCCGGGCTGGTGGGAGGCGATGGTCGGTGCGGGGCGGCCAATCGATCCCACGCGCAATTTCGTCCTGTGCGCAAACGTGCTCGGCGGCTGCAGCGGCAGCACGGGGCCGTGCTCCACTCCGCCCGGAGCATCGCGGCCCTATGGCTCGGCCTTTCCCGCGATCACCATCGGCGACATGGTCCGCGCGCAGGCGGCGTGGCTCGATCAGCTGGGCGTCAAACGGCTGAAAGCGGTCGTCGGCGGGTCGATGGGTGGCGCGCAGGCGCTCGCATGGGCATCGCTGCTTCCAGAGCGTGTGCGCGCTGCGGTGGTGATCGCGTCGGCAGCGCGACACAGCGCCCAGAACATCGCCTTCCACGAGGTCGGCCGCGCTGCGATCATGGCCGACCCTGATTGGAACGGCGGCGACTATGACGGAGCGGGGCCGGTGCGCGGGCTGGCGGTGGCGCGCATGGCCGCGCACGTCACCTATCTCTCCGAACGCGCGCTGACCGAGCGGTTCGGCCGCCAGCTCCGCAATGCTGGGCAGTTCGAGGTGGAAAGCTACCTGCATCACCAGGGTGCGCGGTTCGTCGAGCGCTTCGATGCGAACAGCTATATCGCGATCACGCGCGCGCTCGATGCATTCGATCTGGCCGAGGCGCATGGTGGCAGCCTCGCGCGCGCGTTCAGCCCTGCGACGCGCTTCTGCGTGGTCAGCTTCGATAGCGACTGGCTCTACCCGACGGCCGAATCGCGTGCGATCGTCCGCGCGCTGAATGCCTGCGGTGCGCCGGTCAGTTTCGTTGAGCTCTCCAGCCCGCACGGGCATGACGCGTTCCTGCTCGATCAGCCCGATCTCCGCGCCGTCGTCGGCGGCTTTCTCGGCAGTCTGTGACGCTCCGCTCCGATCTCCGGCTGATCGCCGCCGAAATCCCGCTGGGCGCGCGCGTCCTCGATGTCGGCTGCGGCACCGGCGCACTGCTCGCCGAACTGCGCGACGTGAAGCGGATCGACGGGCGCGGGCTGGAGCTCGATCCGGCAAAGGTCAGCGCTGCGGTCGCGCGCGGACTGGCGGTGATTCAGGGCGACGCCGATCGCGATCTCGCCGACTTTCCCAGCAACGGCTTCGATTACGCGATCCTCAGCCAGACGATCCAGGCAATGCCCCGACCGGGGGCGACACTGACTGAGCTAAGCCGGATCGCAGCGCGCGTGGTCGTCAGCTTCCCCAATTTCGCGCATTGGAGCGTGCGGGCCGCGCTGCTCATCGGCGGCCGGATGCCTCGCACGCGCGCGCTGCCCGCCGACTGGCACGACACGCCCAACATCCACCTGTGCACCATCACCGACTTCGAACTGCTGGCCCGCGCGCTGGGTCTCGGCGTCCGAAGCCGCCGGTTCCTGAACGGTGCCAGCCCCAGTCTCGGCCTGCACCCCAACCTGTTCGCGCGAACCGCGGTCTATGTTCTCGAAAGTCTCACAGATCGCGTCCGATAAGCTCAGAAGTCTGCTTCAAATCGTCCACAAATCGTGCCTCGGCCTCTGCCATCGGCATCGAAACCGCGAAGAAAACGAGTGCCATGGCGCCTTTGACCTCGCCATTCTTGAGCACTGGGACGCCGATGGAGGAGGTCTTCCCCGGCACCGCGGTGTAGGAATTGGGCGCCTGCGTCGCGTAACCCTTGGCTCGGATCGAGGTGAGCAGCGTGTTGTGCGCTTCGATCAGCGCCGCCGCGTCGATGCCACGCTCGACGAGCACCGATTCGAGGATGAACATCCGGTCGCGCGTGGTCCACACGTCGGCCGCGAGTTCGATGAACGCATCTATCAAATTGTCGATCACGATGCTTTCGAAATAAGTCTTGCCTCGGCCGCCGATCTTGTGGCCGAAGGTGGGCGCTGGCGGGGCGGCTCTCTGCATCACGCCGCCCCTACTTCGCGCGGGGGACGGACGAAGCCTGCCGTCGCCTGCTTTGTCCGCGTTGCGGACACGCGAGCCCGCGGTCGCGCATCGACAACGTCAAAGGGAACGGCTGGCGCGCGCCGCTGCACGGCCTCAACTGGCTGCTCCGCCGCCGCGGCCCTGCCACCAGCCTCTCCCCGCACGTGGTCGCCTTCCTGCGCTTGGCCAGCCAGTCGGCAAGCGCCGCCCGCGACTATTCCCCCGCGGCCGTAGACGACCACCAACAGCCCGAACACCGGGCCAATCCGCGCTGCGTCCCAGCGGTAGGTGCGGATGAAGAAGGTCGCCACCTACGCGTCCATCGCGAAATTGGCTGAGGCGAGCAGTAGCACGCCCAGAAACAGCGGAAAGCAGCAGCTCCCACTCGCGCACTGCGAAACGGCCGACTTCGGCGAGCGCGACGGGGTCCCCGACGGCTAGCGTCCGCGGGGGCGGAACGCGGCGGCTCGAGCACCGTCAGCAAAAAATGCCGCGTAAAGGAAGCCGGGCAGCGCGGCGATCATGAAAGCAAGCTGCCGAGGCGGGGGCTAGCTGATCTGTCGGCGCTTGCTGTCGCGGGCCGTGTTGGCGATTTTGGCTAGTAGGTCGTTGAACGCGTCGTCGGATGGCGGGAAGGCGGAGCGCAGCGACTCGCCGATCGCGCCGAGCTTATCGCGCCCGGTACGGACTCGGATCGGCGCGTTCATGCGATCATCTCAGCCATCCGTGTTCCACATAATACACCGATACGCCCTTAATCTGTTACGAACAATCTTCGCAAATGCATCAATGTTGCCGCAAGAACGAAGGGCTCTAGAAGTTCCTACGACATCAAGGAGCCGCGAGCCAGATGGTTCCGCTCGCCGCGCCATAAGCGGTGGACTGTTGTGTGGACGCCACCTTGCGGGGCCGCAGCCATTTGGGCTTTGCAGCGAAGCCAACGGACCTTAGCGCCATGCGAATCGTGACAAACTTCCGCCCAGATCCGGCGATGCTCGCCAAGACCGAAACGCTGATCGAGGCGTTGCCCTATCTGCAGCACTATGCCGGGGCGGTGTTCGTCGTAAAATACGGCGGCCACGCGATGGGCGACGACGATGCAGCGAACCGCTTCGCCGAGGATGTGGCGCTGCTGAAGGCGGTCGGGATCAACCCTGTCGTCGTGCATGGCGGCGGCCCGCAGATCGGAGCGATGTTGACCCGGCTGGGCGTGAAGAGCGAGTTCATCGGCGGCCTGCGCGTCACCGATCGTGCCACCGCCGAGGTCGCCGAGATGGTGCTGGCGGGCACGATCAACGGCGAACTGGTCGATCGCATCAATGCCGCGGGCGGTCGGGCGATGGGCCTATCCGGCAAGGACGCGCGCTTCGTCGTCGCGCGCAAGGTGACGCGATCGGTCTCCGATCCCGGCAGCGCGATCGAGCGCGAAGTCGATCTTGGCTTTGTTGGAGAACCAGCATTGGTTGATCGTTCCGTGCTGGATACGATGATCCGCGCAGGCGTAATTCCGGTCATTGCGCCGATCGCGCCGGGTGACGACGGTCAGACCTATAACATTAACGCGGATACGATGGCGGGCGCGGTTGCCGTTGCCTTGGGCGCGGCGCGATTTTTCCTGCTGACCGACGTGCCAGGCGTGCTCAACCGGGATGGCAACTTGCTAACCGACCTGTCGAAGCCGGAGGCGGACGCGCTGATCGCCGACGGCACCATATCAGGCGGGATGATCCCGAAGGTCGAGACCTGCTTGTCGGCTGTAGCGAGCGGTGTCGGTGCAGCCGTCGTCATCGACGGGCGGGTGCCGCATGGCATCTTGCTGGAAGTGTTCACCCGCCAGGGCGCCGGCACCTTGTTCCGCCCCTGAAGCGTCTAACCGCGCGTATTGCGCGGCTCGGGGACTGGACCGCATCGCGGCTCTGGCTTTATGCGCTTTGCGACAGAAACGTGTGCGCGCTCGGGCGGCTGTGGCCCGATGCGCGAGCCCGCAGCGGGCCGAATGTCCGCCGCGCACGACAATCGGCTTGAGGAGGCTTATCGTGATGACACCCGCGTTCGGCTTGGAAGCTCAGGGGCTGACAACCCTGACCGGCCGCGTTCACTATAATCTTGGCACGGCTGCGCTGGTTGAGCACGCGGTGCGGCGCGATGAGGGGCTACTCTCGGCCGACGGGCCGCTGGTCGTCCGCACGGGCGCGCACACAGGGCGCAGCGCCAAGGACAAGTTCACAGTCCGCGACGCGGCGACCGAGGACACGATCTGGTGGGGCCGCGTCAACGCGCCGATGAGCCCGGAACATTTCGCCGAGCTGAAGCACGATTTTCTCGCGCATCTGGGCACGATCGACACGCTCTATGCGCAGGATCTCTATGGCGGTTCGCAGCCCGAATACCGCGTGCGCGTCCGCGTCATCACGCAGTACGCATGGCACTCGCTGTTCATCCGCACGCTCTTGGTACGGCCCGAGCAGGCCGAGCTGAAAGAGTTCGCGCCCGACTTTACGATCATCGACCTGCCGAGCTTCCGCGCCGATCCGGAACGGCACGGTTGCCGCAGCCAGACCGTCATCGCGGTCAATTTCAGTGAGAAGCTGATCCTCATCGGCGGTACCGAATATGCCGGCGAGATGAAGAAGTCGGTCTTTACGATCCTCAACTATCTGCTGCCCGAGCAGGGCGTGATGCCGATGCATTGCTCCGCGAATATCGGACCGGAGGGGTCGGCGATCTTCTTCGGCCTGAGCGGAACGGGCAAGACCACGTTGTCAGCCGACGCCAGCCGCCAGTTGATCGGCGATGACGAACATGGCTGGTCCGACACCGCGGTGTTCAACTTCGAGGGCGGCTGCTACGCCAAGATGATCCGCCTGTCGGCCGAGGCTGAGCCGGAGATCTACGCTACCACCAAGCGCTTCGGCACGGTGCTGGAAAATGTGATGATCGATCCCGAGACGCGGAACATCGATCTGGACGACAACACCCATGCCGAGAACACGCGCGGCGCCTACACGCTCGACGCGATCCCGAACCATGCCGCCGACAATCTCGGGCCGCCGCCCTGCAACGTCGTGATGCTGACCGCGGATGCCTTCGGCGTCCTGCCACCGATCGCCAAGCTGACGCCCGATCAGGCGATGTACCATTTTCTCAGCGGCTATACCGCGAAGGTCGCGGGAACCGAAATCGGCGTGACCGAACCGCAGGCAACGTTCTCCACCTGCTTCGGTGCGCCGTTCATGCCGCGTCACCCAAGCGTCTATGGCAACCTGCTGAAGGAGCGGATTGCGCGCGGCCATGTCGATTGCTGGCTGGTCAACACCGGCTGGACCGGCGGCGCGTACGGACAGGGGAGCCGGATGCCGATCAAGGCGACGCGCGCGCTGCTGAACGCGGCGCTCGACGGCACGCTGGCGGCGGGCGCGTTCCGGCGCGACCCGAACTTCGGCTTCGAGGTGCCGCTGAGCTGTCCGGGCGTGGATGCAGCGATCCTCGATCCGCGTGGCACTTGGGCGGACCCGGCGGACTACGACTTGCAGGCCAAGAAGCTGGTGCAGCTGTTCATCGACAACTTCGCCGAGTTTGAGGCCCACGTCGAAACCGGCGTCCGCGAGGCCGCGCCCAAGGCGGCGTAAGCGAGGCGGCCGTCTCCGTTCCGGGCGAGGGCAGCCGGGTATGGACACATCACGCAGAGCACGCGCCGCCTCGCCTGTCGTAGATGGAGCAGGATCGTGCGCCGAGCTCACCGCTCAGTTTCGAGAGCGCCCGATCTCACCTGCCGTCATCCTGAACTCGTTTCAGGATGACGTCTCGCGGCCGAACCGCTTCGCCAGCTGCAAGCGAAGGGACCGGCCCTGGCGGACGGACATCCCGAGAAGCGACCTTGAGTGAGGTTGCGGGCGACGTTGTGTTTTCGATGCCCGATGCGCACGGTCGGACGCGTGGCTTGTCGCAAGCTCCCCCGGATTTTTCTGTTCTCCGATCCACAGCGCGGCGACCCGATTGCGGCGATCGCCCGGCTGCCGCGCGGTGCAGCCGTCATCTTCCGGCACTATGACGCGCCCGACCGCGCGGCGCTCGCCCAGCGCGTGCGCGCCGCGTGCAGACGCCGGGGCGTGCTGTTCCTCCCCGCCGACGCGCCCGGCTCCACGCTGATGGGCGACGGGCTGCACCGCCCCGCTCATCGCGTGCGCGGTCACCGCCGCTGGCCGCCCGGCCTGCGCACCGCAGCCGCGCACGACAACGCCGAGCTGATGGCCGCCGCGCGCGCAGGCGCGGACCTTGTTTTCGTGTCGCCCGTCCACCCGACGGCCAGCCACCCCGGCGCGCGCAGTCTCGGTCGCGTGCGCTTCGCGTTACTCGCGCGCCGCGCGCGCATCCCCGTCGCTGCGCTGGGCGGCATGACTTCGCACCGTTTCCGCGCGTTGCGGGCGCTCGGCGCCGTGGCGTGGGGTGCTGTCGCCGCGCACCACCGCTGACCCCTGCCCACGCGGCCCGCGCGCGGCTATCTGCGCGCACATGGCCCTTGACGATCCGAACATTCGCGCGGCGATCCGCGCGCTCCACCGCGCGCCGGAGCCCGACGTGCTCGCAAAGCTGCTGCCTGCCGCGACGCTCACTGCGGACCAGCGCGCTCGCGTCGAGGCGCGGGCGCTGGGGCTGCTCGCCGACATCCGCTCAGCGCAGAGCGAGGGCTGGGTCAACCGGTTCCTCAACCAATACCGGCTGAACACCACCGAAGGCACTGCCCTCCTCGCGCTCGCCGAAGCGTTCCTGCGCGTGCCCGATCCGGAGACGGCGGACCTGCTCATCCAGGACAAGGTCGGGTCGGCCGACTGGGCGGCCCACGCGGGCAAGTCGGACAGCTTCGTGGTCAATGCGTCCACCTGGGGCTTAGTGATGACCCGCGCGCTGGTCGGCGGCGGCGAGGCGAGCGTCCTGAAGCGCCTGATCGCGCGCGCGGGCGAGCCGTTCGTGCGGCAGGCGGTCGGTGCGGCGATGCGGATGATGGGCCAGGTGTTCGTCATGGGCCGCACCATCGACGAGGCGCTGGAGCGCGCCGACGACCCGAACAATCGCGGCTTTACCGCCAGCTTCGACATGCTGGGCGAGGCGGCGCGCACATACGAGGATGCCCGTCGTTATTACGAGAGCTACGAGGCCGCGATCGACCGCGTGGCGCGCGCCGGCAACCGCGGGTACAGCGTGTCGGTCAAGCTCTCGGCGTTGCATCCGCGCTACGAAACCGCGCACGCGGCCGAGGCCGTGCCCGCGCTCATCGATATGGCAGCCGCGCTGGCCGGGCGGGCAGCGCAGGGCGGCATCGCGCTCACCATCGACGCCGAGGAGAGCGAGCGGCTGGAAATGAGCTTGGAGATCATCGGCGCCGTCGCCCGCTCGCCCGAAGCAAAAGGCTGGGACGGGCTGGGCATGGCGATCCAGGCCTACAGCCGCCGCGCGCGCGCGGTGATCGGCTGGGCGGACGAGCTGGGCCGCGAAACCGCGCGGCGGTTGAACGTGCGCCTGGTCAAAGGCGCTTATTGGGACAGCGAAATCAAGCGCACGCAGGTGGATGGCCTCAGCGACTACCCGCTGTTCACGAGGAAAGCCGCAACCGACGTCAGCTATCTGGCCTGCGCGCGGGCGATGCTTGCCAGCAGAAACATCGCGCCAGCCTTCGCCAGCCACAATGCCTTGACCGTCGCTACCATCCTCGAATGGGTCGGCCCGGCGCGGGACTTCGAGTTTCAGCGGCTGCACGGCATGGGCGAGGGACTTTACGAGCGGCTGGTGCGCGAGGAGGGCTATGCCTGCCGTACCTACGCCCCTGTCGGCGGCCACCGCGACCTCCTCGCCTATCTCGTCCGCCGGCTGCTCGAGAACGGCGCGAACTCGAGCTTCGTTCACCAGCTTGCCGATCCCGATGTCAGCGAAGCCGAACTGCTTGCCGACCCAGCGGACAAGATCCGCCGCGTCGGCGGCGCGCGCCACCCGTCGATCCCTGACCCGGCCAAGCTGTTCGCGCCCGAACGCGTGAACTCGGCGGGCCTTGACTTGGCCGACGCAGCGTTGCTCGCCGACATCGCGCGGACCGTGCGCGAGCACGGGCCGCGGTGGATGCGCGACGCGGACGCGCTGCTGCTCGAGGAATCGGACGCGCTGTTCGGCGCGCGCAACGAACTGAAGGACACGCATGACCGCTATGCCAGCGCGGCGGTATCCGCGGCCTGCGCGGCGCTCCCTCTATGGTCGGACACGCCGGTCGATGCGCGCGCCGCCGCGCTCGAACGGCTCGCCGACCTGCTGGAGGAGCATCGCGCCGAGCTGATGGCGCTGTGTGTGTTGGAAGCGCACAAAACGATCCCTGACGCGCTGGCCGAGGTGCGCGAAGCGGTCGACTTCTGCCGCTATTACGCCGCGCAGGCGCGCGTTCGCCTGCAGCCGGTCCAGCTCCCCGGCCCGACGGGTGAGCGCAACGAGCTGCACTATGCGCCGCGCGGCGTAGTTGCGTGTGTGAGCCCCTGGAACTTCCCGCTGGCAATCTTCAGCGGCCAGGTCGCGGCGGCGCTGGTGGCCGGCAACGCGGTCGTCGCCAAGTCCGCGCCGCAGACGCCGCGCATCGCAGCACGCGCCGTCTCGCTCGCGCGCCGGGCCGGGGTGCCGCGCGACGCGCTTGTTCACGCCCCCGGCGGAGCCGAGGTCGGCGCAGCGCTGGTCGCCGACGCGCGGGTGGCTGGCATCGCGTTCACCGGATCGACCGATACCGCGCGCCGAATCGCGCGCGCAACGCTCGACGATCCCAAGCGCCCGCTCGTGCCGCTGATCGCGGAGACGGGCGGGATCAACGCGATGATCGTCGATTCGACCGCGCTGCCCGAGCAGGTCGTGGCTGATATCATCACGTCCGCTTTCCGGAGCGCGGGGCAGCGCTGCTCGGCGCTGCGGCTGCTGCTCGTGCAGGAGGATGTCGCCCAGCGCACGCTGCACATGCTGAAGGGTGCGATGGATACGCTGGTCGTCGGCGACCCGGCCGAGCCGGCGACCGACGTCGGTCCAGTGATCGACGAAGCCGCGCACACGAGGCTGATGGCCTACCGCGCGAGCGTCCGTTCGCGCTGGGTGCACACAGTGCCAGCGCCCGAGACGGGCCATTTCGTGCCGCCGACGGTCATCGCGCTCGATCGGATCGAGGACTTGGCCGCCGAATGGTTCGGCCCGCTGCTCCACGTCGCCCGCTGGAAGGCGGGTGAGCTGGAGGCGACGATCGAGCGTGTAAACGCGCTCGGCTTCGGGCTGACGATGGGCCTGCACAGCCGCATCGCGCGAGCTGCCGAGTTGGCTCAGGCCCGCGCGCATGTTGGCAATCTGTACATCAACCGCTCGATGATCGGAGCGGTCGTCGGCAGCCAGCCCTTCGGCGGCGAGGGGCTCAGCGGCACCGGACCCAAGGCGGGCGGACCCAATTACCTGATGCGCTTCGCCGTCGAGCGGACAGTCAGCATCGACACCACCAGTGCGGGCGGCAACGCGAGCCTGCTCTCGATCGACGACGCGGGGCTGTAGGGCCGAGGGCTGCGTGTGGGTGCCGACGCTCGCGTCTGCACCGACAAGTCTGACAATCAAATGTCGGCCGGAGCCGGCGACTATCGGTGAGGCGCGGTCTCAACCGGTCCATCAAGGCCGCGCCGCAGCGCTTCGAGCGCGCCCACGATGTCATCGACACGGAAGGGCTTGGTGACGATGGGCACCGCGCGGAACTCGTCGAGAACGCCGCTTTCACCGTAGCCGGTGACGAACGCGAAGGGCTTGCCGCGCGCCTTCAGCAGCACGGGCAGCGCGTGCGCCTTCTGGCCGTTCAGGTTCATGTCCAATAGCGCGACGTCGAAGCCGTCCGTCGCGGCGGCTGCGACCGCGTCCTGGATGTTGCTCGCGGTCAGCGCGACGGTGCACCCCGCTTCCCGCACGGCGTCCTCCACCAGCATCGCGACGAGTGCCTCGTCCTCCACGACCAGCACCCTCACCGCAGCACCTGATCGCCGATCGGCAGCACGATTCGGCAGTGGAGCCCCGCAGGCTCGAACGAGACCGACACCGATGCGTCGCGGTCCACCGCTGCGGCGCGGCGGATGAGGCGGAGGCCGAAGCCCTCGCGCTCGGGGGGCTCGGCGGGCGGGCCGCCATATTCGTCCCAGTCGATCGTCAGCAGCCGCGCTCCGCCCGGCCCCAGCACGCCCCGCCAGCTGATCTCCACCCCGCCGCCCGCCGCCGAGAGTGATCCGAAGCGCGTCGCGTTGGTGGCGAGTTCGTGCAGCGTGATCGCCAGCGCCGAGGCGACGCGCGGCTCGACGATGACCGGCTCACCCGTCAGCCGGAAACGCTCGGGGCTGAACGGCCCGATCGCGACACGGATGAGCTCGTCCAGCCCCGCATTCGCCCAGCTTTCGCGCGTCAGCATGTCGTGCACGCCCGCCAGCGCCAGCAGCCGCCCCTCAAACGCTTCGAACGCTTCGCGATTCGAGTTGCGGAAGCTGTGGCTCGCGATCGAATGAACGGTCGCCAGGGTGTTTTTCACGCGGTGGTTGAGCTCGTTGATCATCGCCTGCAACCGCTCGCGCGTGCGTTCCTGCTCGGTCACGTCGGTGTTCGTTCCGAACCAGCCGACCAAACGCCCGCCCTCGTACAGCGGCTCCGCGCGAGTGACGAAGATGCGATAGCTGCCATCCGATCCGCGGCGGAGCGGGAAGGTCATCTCGAACGGCTTGCCGTCGGCGAGCGCGGCCATCCAGCGCCGCAGCATTTCGGGCAGCACATCGGGGTGATGAACGGCCTGCCAGCCCCAACCTGCCATCTGCTCGGGCGTGGTGCCGGTGTAATCGTACCAGCGCCGGTTGTACCAAAAGATCCAGCCGTCGGGATGCGCCATCCACGCGAGGTTGGGGATCGAGTTCGCAAGAGCCCGGAACTGGGCATAGCTGACCTCCGAATCGGAGACTGCATAGCCCGTGCCAGTGTTCATATCCGCCACGGCGGTCGCTCTAGCGGCGTGTGTCGATGACGCAACCCCGGCCGCACGGGTGCAGCGGCCGCCGCCAGGTCAGCGCCGCGCTGCGGCCTTCGCCTTGAACACGCCGATATTCGCCTTGGGCGCCGGCCGCGCGGTCGCGCTGGCGCCAGGCTTCGCATCGGCTGGCGCCGCTTGCGCGTCGTCGCGCGCCAGCTTGGCGAGCAGCTTGGCGAGACTGAGCACGCCCGCCAGCCGCGCGCGGCCGTCGGACCAGTCCTTCTCCACGAACAGCTTGCTGTCGGGCCGCAGCCGCGCCGCCCCCATGGCCTTCTCGACGAAGCGCATCACCGCGTCGGGCCGCGGCGGGACGTCGTCGCGGAACGTCACCAGCCCGCCCTTCGGCCCGGCATCGAGCTTCGAAACGCCAGCGCGCTTCAGCCACAGCTTGGTCTCGTAAATCGTCAGCAGATTGGCGGCTTCCTGCGGCAGCGGGCCGAAGCGGTCGATCAGCTCGGCGGCGAAGCTCTCGATCGCGGCCTTGCTCTCCAGCTCGTTCAGGCGCCGGTAGAGGCCCATGCGCAGATTGAGGTCGCTGACATAATCCTCGGGCAGCAGGATGGTCGAGTCGATGGTGATGGTTGGGCTGAACGCCTCGGCGGGCGGCGCCACGCCGGTCTCGAACGCCTTGGCGGCGACGATCGCTTCCTCCAGCATCTCCTGGTACAGTTCGAAGCCGACCTCCTTGATGTGGCCCGATTGCTCGTCGCCCAGCAGGTTGCCCGCGCCGCGGATGTCGAGGTCGTGCGATGCCAGCTGGAAGCCCGCGCCGAGGCTGTCGAGCGCGGCCAGCACCTTCAGCCGCTTGTCGGCGCTTTCGGTGATCGGCGCGTCGGCGGGTGTGGTCAGGTACGCGTAAGCGCGCGCCTTCGATCGCCCGACGCGGCCGCGCAGCTGGTAGAGCTGCGCCAGCCCGAACATGTCGGCGCGGTGCACGATCAGCGTGTTGGCGGTGGGGATGTCGATCCCGCTTTCGACGATGCTGGTCGACAGCAGCACATCATATTTGCGGTCGTAGAACGCGCTCATGCGGTCCTCCACCTCGGACGGCGACATCTGACCGTGCGCGCTGATCGCCTTCACCTCGGGGACGGCGTCCTTCAGGAAGCCCAGGATGTCGGCCATGTCGCCGATGCGCGGCGTGACGAGGAAGCTCTGCCCGCCGCGCCCGCGCTCGCGCAGCAGCGCCTCGCGCAGCACCGCGGGGTCCCACGGCATCACGTAGGTGCGCACGGCCAGGCGGTCGACCGGAGGCGTCGCGATGATCGACAGCTCGCGCAGGCCCGACATCGCCATCTGCAGCGTTCGCGGGATCGGCGTGGCGGTCAGCGTCAGCACGTGGACGTCGGTCTTCAGCGCCTTCAGCTTTTCCTTGTGCGTGACGCCAAAGCGCTGCTCCTCGTCGACGATCACCAGCCCGAGCTTCTGGAACTCGACGCCCTTCGCCAGCAGCGCGTGCGTGCCGATCACGATATCGACGGTGCCGTCGGCCAGGCCCTGCTTGCACGCTTTGGCCTCGGCAGCGCTAACCAGGCGGCTGAGCTGGCGGACCTGCACCGGGAAGCCCGCGAAGCGCTCACGGAAATTGGCGTAATGCTGGCGCGCAAGCAGCGTCGTCGGCGCGACGACCGCCACTTGGTGCCCCGCCATCGCCACCGCGAAGGCCGCGCGCAGAGCAACCTCGGTCTTGCCGAAGCCGACATCGCCGCAAACCAGGCGGTCCATCGGGCGGCCGCTCGCCAAGTCCTGCATCACGTCGTCGACCGCCTTCAGCTGGTCGTCGGTCTCGACGTAGGGAAAGCGGTCGACGAACGCGGCATAGGCATGGGCGTCGGGCAACACCTCGTCGGCCTGGCGCTGCGCACGTTGCGCGGCGGTGGCGAGAAGCGCGTGCGCGATTTCGCGGATGCGCTCCTTCATCTTGGCCTTGCGGCTCTGCCACGCCGCGCCGCCGATCTTGTCGAGCGCTACACCGTCCGAATCCGAGCCGTAGCGCGTCAGCACGTCGATATTTTCGACGGGCACGAATAGCGTCGACCCATCGTAGCTGAGCTTGGCGCAATCGTGCGCGGCGCCGCTGACCTGCACCGCCTCCAGCCCCTCGAAACGACCGATGCCATGGTCGCGGTGCACGACGAGGTCGCCGGGCGTCATGCCCTGCATCTCGGTGAGGAATGCGTCGGCTTTTCTGTTGCGGCGGCGGCGGAGGAGGCGTTCACCGAGCATGTCCTGCTCGGTCAGCACGCTGAGGCGCCCGTGCGCGAAGCCGTGCTCCAGCGGCACCGCGATCATCGGCACCCAGCCATCGGCGGCGAGTCCCTGCGCAGCCTGCCAGCTGTCGGTCTCGGTCGGCTTCTCCAGCCCGGCGTCCACCAGCAGCCCGCGCAGCCGCTCGCGCGCGCCGCGGCTGTAAGTGGCGAGGATCGGGCGGCGGCCCGTCTTCCGCTCGGCCTTCAGATGCTCGACGACCGCCTCGTAGACATTCGCGCCCTGCGCGCGCTCGGGCGTGAAATCCCGCGGCGGGCGGGCTTCGAGGTCGAACACATCGGCGCCCTCGGCAGCGAAGGGCGAGGCGAGGTGCATCGGGCGAAGCGCGGCGAGCGTGCCCCATTCGGCTGCGGTCAGGTACAGGCGTTCGGGCGGCAGCGGGCGGTAGCCGCCCTTCGTTCCGCCGAGCAGCGCCTCGCGGTTGGCGAAATACTCGGCGAGCGTATCGAAGCGGCGGCGCGCGTCGTCCTGCGCACCCTCGGCGCGCAGGATCGGCGCGCCTTCGGGCAGGTAGTCGAACAGCGTCGCCAGCTGCTCCTCATAAAGCGGCAGCCAATGCTCCATCCCCGCCATCCGGCGGCCGTCGCTCACCGCCTCGTAGAGCGGATCGGAGGTGGCGACCGAGCCGAACGCTTCCAGATATCCCGCGCGGAACCGCCGGATGCTGTCGGAATCCAGCAGCACTTCGCTGACCGGCAGCAACGCAAAGCGCGTCACCTGCTCGATCGTGCGCTGACTGGCGATATCGAATCGCCGCAGCGTTTCAACTTCGTCGCCGAAGAAATCGAGGCGAACGGGGTTCGGCTCGCCCGCGGGGAACACGTCGACGATCCCGCCGCGCAGCGCATACTCGCCAGCCTCGATCACCGTATCGACGCGCGTGTAGCCGTTCGCTGCCAGCACGCCCGCCAGCCGCTCACGGCTCAGCGCCGATCCGGGCGCGACCTCGGCGACATGCGAGAGCACGCGCTCGGGCGTCAGCGTGCGCTGCGTGGCGGCATTCAAGGTCGTCACCAGCAGGCGCGGGCCCGTGGCAGCGGCCTCCGCTTCGGACGCGAGCCTCGCGAGCGCGGCCAGCCGGTCGGCGCTCGCCCGCGCGGAGGGCGAAGCGCGGTCGTAGGGCAGGCAATCCCACGCCGGGAAGATGAGCGTCTCAAGCTCGGGCGCGAAGAATGTCGCAGCGCCTGCCACCGCGCGCGCCTCGGCCTCGTCGGCGGCGATGTAGGTGACGCGCCGGGGCGCGGCCGCGCGCGCCCATTCGGCGAGCAGCCACGGGATCGCGCCGCCGGGAGCATCGGCGATCGTCGTCGCGCGCGTGGCCGACAGCAGGGGCTTGAGGTTCAGCATGTCGAAACCGTTGGCGAGGTGCCCTCTCCCCACGCCGGGCTCCGCGCTCGGCCGCCCTTTCCCGCGTGCATTGGAGGGACGGGCGCGCGTAAGCTCGCCAGGGAGAGGGCCGTGCGGACCGTCACCGCGCGATTGGGATATAATCCAGGCGCTGCATCGCCTGCATCATCGGCCCATCGAATCGCGCGGGCGGCGCCGCCTTGCCGAACGCCCAGGCTAGGATGTCGACATCCTGCTCGTGCATCAGCGCTTCCAGCCACGCCAGCCCGTGCTCGTCGAGCCTTGCCAGCTGCGACCGGACGAAGCCGCCGACCAGCAGGTCGGCTTCCTTGGTGCCGCGGTGGTTGGCGCGGAAGTGCAGCCGCTTCAAACGGTGTTCGAAGGCGAGGGGGGGATCGTCCACGGCAGCTTCCACAGCGAAATGAACCCGCGCCCCGCGCCCGGTAGCGGGCCGAGGCGATCAGGCTTACGAACGCTGCTGGTAGCCATGCGGCCCCCGCTCCTCAACCCGCTGTTCGCGGACGTGTCGTCGCTGCCGGGCGTCGGCCCCGCGCTCGCCAAGTGCCTCGCGCGGCTGAAGATCACGCGCGTCCTCGATCTGGCGTTTCACCTGCCCGTGTCGCGAGTCGAGCGGACGCGCCTTGCCTCGATCGATCCGGCCTATGAGGGGCGCGCGGTGACGCTGCACGTGCGGGTGGAGGATCATGCGCGAGGGCAGGGGCGGGCGCCGTTCCGGGTGCGCGTGCGCGACGGCCTGGGGCTGCCGCTGACGCTCGCCTTCTTCGGCGATGCCGGGCGCTACGCGGCGCGGCAGCTGCCCATCGGCGCGCGGCGCGTGGTGAGCGGACGGCTGGAGCGGTTCGGCGACAGCCTCCAGATCGTGCACCCGGATTATATCGTCGCCGAAGGCGAGGCGACGACGATTCCCGATGCGGAGCCGGTCTATGGCCTGACCGAGGGGCTGGCGAACAAGCGCATGGGTGCGCTGACCGCGGCGGCGCTGGCGAAGCTGCCGCAGCTCTCCGAATGGGGCCCGGCCGCGACTCGTGGCTGGCCGCCCTTCGTCGAAGCGTTGCGGGCCGCGCACGCGCTCGATCCGTTCGCGCGCGACCGGCTGGCGTTCGACGAGCTGTTCGCGACGCAGCTGGCTCTGCTGCTGGCGCGTGGTTCGGCGCGCTCGCGGCCCGCGCAGGCGCTGTGCGGGACCGGGGCGCTGACGGCCAAGCTTCTGAACGCGCTGCCCTACCGGCCGACGGGCGCACAACAGCGGGCGCTGGCGGAGATTGTGGGCGACATCGCGACGCCCAGGCCGATGCTGCGGCTGCTGCAGGGCGACGTCGGCGCGGGCAAGACGCTGGTCGCGCTGCTTAGCATGCTGACCGCGGTGGAGGCGGGCGCGCAGGCGGCGATGCTTGCGCCGACCGAGATCCTTGCGCGTCAGCACGCCGCGGGGCTGGCGAAGCTGCTCGATGGCCTGCCCGTGCGGCTGGAACTGCTGACCGGCCGCGACACGAAGGGCGAGCGGGCGATGAAGCTGGCCGCGCTGGCGGACGGACGCGCGCACATCGCGGTCGGGACCCACGCGCTGTTCCAGGAGCCGGTCGCCTTCCAGAACCTCGCGCTCGCGGTGGTGGACGAGCAGCACCGCTTCGGCGTGGAGGAACGCAAGGCGCTGGCCGACAAGGCTCGGCTGGCGCCGCATCTGCTCGCGATGACCGCGACTCCGATCCCGCGCACTTTGGCGCTGACTGCATACGGCGAGATGGACGTGTCGGTGCTCGACGAGCGTCCGCCCGGGCGCCAGCCGATCGATACGCGCATGGTCCGCGCTTCGCGCTATGACGAGCTCATCGGCAGCCTCGGCCGCCATCTGGCGGGCGGCGGCCAGGCCTACTGGGTGTGTCCGCTGGTCGAGGGGCGCGAGGCCGAGGACGACGCAGCCGCGGTCAGCCGCGCCGCCGAACTGCGCAGCCGTTTCGGTGCCGAGCGGGTGGAGCTGGTCCACGGCCGAATGAAGGGCGCGGAGAAGGACGCAGCGATGGCGCGCTTTGCGCGTGGCGATGCGCGGCTGCTGGTTGCAACGACGGTGATCGAGGTGGGCGTCGACGTGCCCGCCGCGAACCTCATCGTCATCGAGGCGGCGGAGAGGTTCGGCCTCGCCCAGCTCCACCAGCTGCGCGGCCGCGTCGGGCGTGGCGGCGGGCAGAGCTGGTGCCTGCTGCTCCACGCCGACGAGCTTTCCGAAACAATGAAGGCCCGCCTCAGCCTGATGCGCGCGACGAATGACGGGTTCCGCATCGCCGAGGAGGACCTGCGCTTGCGCGGGTCGGGCGAAATGCTCGGCACGCGGCAGGCGGGCGAGCCGGTCTGGCGGCTGGCGACGTCAGAGCAGGTCGGGCGCTGGGTGAGCGAAGCGCGTGCCGAGGCCGAAGCGCTGGTGCGCGACGACCCCGCGCTCGCCGGCCCGCAGGGCCAGGCCGCCCGCGTCGCGCTCTATCTGTTCGAACGCGATTGGGCGGTGCGGCTGCTGCGATCGGGCTAGGCGGCGCGGCGGCGGCGCGCGGCGGGGAAGCCCGGCCGCCAGCGCGATCCGCCCCGCGGCGTCGGGCGACCGGACCAGCGCGGGCCGACATCCCCGTCGGCGAGATCGCGGTCGGTCCGTCGGGCGGCATGGGGATGCTCGCGTGCGGTCACCGGGCGCAGCATCGGGAATGGCGGCCGGAGAAGGATCGGCGGAGTAGCTGCCGGCCCTGCGCGTCAGAGGCCCATCAGCGACAGCACCTCGCGGCGCGATTTCTCGTCATCGCGGAACACGCCCATCATGCGGCTGGTCGTCATCAGCACGGCCGGAGTCATCACGCCGCGTGCGGTCATGCAGGCGTGCGTCGCCTCGATCACGACCGCCACGCCCTGCGGCTTCAGCTTGCGGTCGATGCACTCGGCCACTTCGGCGGTCAGCCGCTCCTGCACCTGCAGCCTGCGCGCATAGCCGTGGAGCACGCGGGCGAGCTTCGAGATGCCGACGACATGGTGGCGCGGCAAATACGCGATGTGCGCCTTGCCGGTGATCGGCGCCATGTGATGTTCGCAGAAGCTCTGGAACGGGATGTCACGCAGCAGCACGATCTCGTCATAGCCGCCGACCTCGTGAAACACGCGGTCCAGATGCTGGCCAGGGTCTTCCTCATAGCCGCGGAAATATTCGCGATAGGCGCGGGCGACCCGGCCGGGCGTGTCGCGCAGCCCCTCGCGCGCTGGGTCGTCGCCCGCCCAGCGGATCAGCGTGTCGACGGCTGCCAGCACGTTCGATGGGATGGCTGCATCGCGCCCGAGTTCTTCGACGAGATCACCGTTACCGGCGGCGTCGGCTGAGTGTTCGATCATTACATGGGCAGGAGTGGGGTCGCAGCGCGCCGGCTACAAGTCAGCGCTCCCCGGCTCATGCCGGGGAG